>Ga0307508_10000046_pt1 | contig 139709 bp, 124 predicted proteins | sample 9_EM_MG_FD_203089 | JGI IMG/M metagenome (GOLD analysis project Ga0307508, IMG submission 203089) | Populus trichocarpa ectomycorrhiza microbial communities from riparian zone in the Pacific Northwest, United States - 9_EM | ecosystem: Host-associated > Plants > Roots > Unclassified | place...
GCACCGCCGCCGCTCAACCGAGGTGATGACTTCGACCCGTCCATTCGTCATGTGACTATTCCTGTGAATAGTCACATGACTCACACCCTCACTTAATCGGCAAGGCGGCCGCTAACGGATGGGCACACCTATGGTGCAACACGGTTGGGACAGGCGGCCGCCAAGTGGCAGGTCTACTACAGCCCTCTTGAGAAATATTGGGATGCGTTTCTGGAGTGGCGCAAACGCCAGAGGTTACGAGCCACCTTGTGCGACCTTAGTGACAGGGAGCTAATGGACATCGGTACTACGCGCGGCGAGATCGACTACGTCGCCTCGAACCGAGGTATCGACCCGCGAGGCATCCGATCCGCCGAATGGGCCCGATATCTGCCAACGGTGGACGGCCAAATTGTGAACTTCCAGACGCACCCATGCCCAGAAACCGACTTCCGATAGGGGTCAAACAGAGACGTCGACGAGACCACGTCCCTATGCTTGCCGCGCGGGGGCTGCCGAGCGAAACGGTGGACCAATCGCGCTGGCGCGACGATCGGCTCAAGCTGCCGCGCGATCGATGACGGACAAGTGCGGTGTCGAACGCCGTGCTATATTTTTACCCCTTCCAATCCTTTCTCGATAAGCTCATCGCGGGCTTTCTCAAGCGATTTGCGCCGCCAAGGATCCCGAACTGCAAGTATTGCGGCAGATAGAGCTTTAGAATCTTCTTCGACGTGTGCGCGTTCACCCATTTGTAGCTCTACCCAGAGAAGTCGCCTCAGCGCATCTGCACGTTCGACCCGCATCATGTCAGCCTCGAAACCGGGTTTATCAATCAGTTCCGATAGCTCGTTCGCCGCCGCTAGCAATTGCTCGCGGCCCTGGTTTAGTTGCCCGGACGCAATCAAAGCTGCACCAAGAGGCCTTCGAGCAAGTGCTCTTGTGTGCTGCGTCTGCGCGACGTTCAATGCTTGATGGTAATATTTTAGTGCTTCAGCGTATCTACCTGTCTCGCTAAGAGTTTCGCCGATGATAATGTACGCAATCTCGGACGCATCGATCTGATATTTTAGCAGGAGGAATCTTGCCTTAGACAATAGGAGCACTCCCTTTTCGTTGAACCCGCTTCTCACCCCCGACATATTTGTTGAGTGCCCAGTCATCTCGTAGTTGGCGTCGAACCTGTTCTCTTTCTATTTTTAGATCGATCAGCCCCTCAACTGCTTCTTCGAAGTCCAGGCGAGCAGCTTTTAAGCCTTCATTTCGTTTAGAGCGGATAGTATGCACAGCAACAGCCAAGGATACCAACAGCGAGATTGCGCTCACCAAAACGGGAAGAACGTCCTTCGCACTCATTGAACTGAAAAATGTTGACAACATGCGCTCGATTGCAGACCTATCCAAGTGCAGCTGCAAGTAGTTTGCGCGATAATCCCAAAAAAAACAGCCGCCGAGCGGGTTCGACGGCTTCGCGACGTACCGGTCCCGATCCGGCGATAGCGACAACTAGCGCGAGCCTTAGTCCGCTTCGGATCAAGGGCGGCTGTGGCCGCCAGGCGGATGGCACAGCGGGTCTACCCCCAGCTTCGGAAATAGCGCGTGTGTCGTGGCACTTACGCTTCGTGCCATTAGCGAGCACACTCAACTCGACTGCGGCCCCGATCCCACTTCGCCCGCCCTGCGAGCCTCCAGCGCCAGCCTTGTCAAAATCTTCTTCCCCGCGATGCGTCCCGACTCCCAGGCGCCGGTCATTTGACTGGGGCTTTTCTTCAGGTCCTGCACAAACGCCTCGCCCGCGAACACCAGGTTGCCGATCACCAGCGGATTGCGGCGTTTGACGCCGGGCAGCATGGCCGAATAGGCGGCCAAGAAATTCGGATTGGTCGTCCAGTCGGTGATATGAAAGCGGCCTTCCAGGTTGTTGCGTGCACCGCTCAAATCGGGTTCGCCGACGCGATCGAGCAGATCGAGCATCTGGTTTTCGATGTCGGCATAGTGCGATTTCTCCACCAGATCCGACATCGCGCCTGAAGCAAAGATGGTGACGAGCGGCTTGCCGTCGGTGCGAAGGTGCAGGAGCCAGGCGTGACGCTGTTCGTAAATCGTGACGAACGTGTCCGGTGCGATATTGCGTTCGGCAAAGAATTCTGGCCGCAGCGGCACGAAAATCTTGGTCATTTTCGCCGCCGTCATGCCCGCCAGGACCGGATCCAGCTGCGAGCGCGCGCTCTTGTCGAATCTGACGCCGCGCGATTTCAGCGCGCCAACCGAGAGCGTACTGAGCACATAGTCGGCTTCGACCGTGTCCTTGTCGGTCACGACCACAAAGTGCTTTCCGGCCTTTTGGACCGTTTGCACGACGCGGCGGAGCTGGATATCGGCCTTGTAATACCGGGCTTCATTGGTCATGGCGGCGATGAGCTTTTCGATCCCGTCCTGCAATTGCATGCCGCCGGAACCCGCATCGTCGCCCCAGAATTCATCGCTTGAGACCTTGACCGCGCTATCGACCGCCATCCAGTTGTTTGCCCGTTCCTCGGCCACAGCGACGATCACGCGCGATTTCGACATGTCGGCCAATTGCCGGAGCGACACGTCTTCATCCCGATGCTGCGCCTTCCAGATCGCATACATCTCGTAAAGCCGGTTCATCGCCCATTCGCGCTGCTCAGGCGCCACTGCGCCTTCCACCGAGATATTGAAGCGCCGCGTGGCGGTATCGATGCCGATCGGCCCCAGATCGTAATGCCGATCGCAGGCCCATTTGTAGAACGGGTTCCTGGCACCGCCATGGAACCAGTGCGCTCCGGCATCCACCGACACACCCGTAGACAGCTCATCAGTGCGTGCGCGCCCGCCGATCCAGTCCGCGGCGTCAAGGAGTGTCATCTCGGGCCGCGCGATGGTCGCGCCAGCCACGATGAGCTTGTCGACGCCTTCTCCAATGGTGATGGCAGCGGTCAGGCCGGAAATGCCGGCGCCAATGATGACAATATGCGCACGCATGGGCGGTGGTTTTAGAGGAAAAGGCGAGGGTGTTGCACGTCGTTTGTGAGTTCAACGAGACGGCGGAGCCGATCCGCGCCGCGCAGATCCGATCGCAACGGCAGCGCCAGCGTGGATGGAAGCTCTATTCCTTCCACGCCCCCGAGGTTGAATGCATCATCTATGAAGGGATGCGGATCGTCGGGCTGCCGGAGGGCTGAAGTCCGTTGAGGGTCAAAGGCCGCCGTGGCCGACAGGTGGATGGCACAGCCGGTCTACCCCAGCTTCGGAAAATAGCCGGTGCGTTGCGGCACTTACCAAAGGGCGACATAGTCGATCTTCGGCCGATGCACCCGATTAACGATCTGTAAAAGCAAAGCGCCGAAAAGAGGTTGAAAAATGGGCGGCTCGACAATCTGTCCGAGATACACTCTGAGCAGTGCATTGCTAGGCAACTGACTTCGGATCATCCGATGACCCAAGATCGCAGCTTCGCCGTGGATCGGCTCTGGGTGACCATCTGCCTGGCCGTGTTTTTGGCCATCATCCTGATGTTTGCCTTCATGTTCGTGGCATTCGGAGCAGTCTCGTTGGTGGGCTTTGCCACGGAGTTCCCCGGCCGTTTGGGCGAATCCGTTATGAGTTTTTTGCGGCCGTCATCTGTGGCGCAGTCGTTGGAAACGTTTGCTCCGAACACGGTCTTTACCGCCAAGACACCTCGGCCGTGACGTTCCTGACGCCGACCCTGTTCCGCACCGGCATTCCGCTGCCGGCGGAGGTGCCGATCGGAACCTACGAGGTCGAGATCAAGCTGTTTTCCGACGGCGCGCTGGTGACGCATGCCGAAACCGCCTTCGAAATCGTCAAGGTCGGTTTCGAGCAGTTCGTCGCCACCTCCGCGCGCCAGAACGGCTTGATCTACGGGCTGATCACGGCGGCGATGGCGCTGATGACCGGCTGGATGGCCTCGATCTTATTCCGCAAGGATTGAGCAACGTGGATTGGTTTGAAAGACTCACCGGATTCCGCGAGACCGCCTACGACGACACGCGGACCAAACTCAGGATCGAGGGAAGCCGATTACGATCCCTGATCAATGGGAAGTCTTACGAGATCGGAAAGCTCGAGCTCGTCTCACTGCAGGCCTTGCGTGAAAGGGTGAGATCGACCGGCGCGCTCCCCGGGCGACTCAAAATAAGCATCGTGACCGGCGACGTGCGGGACATGCACCAGTCTCCCGAAAACGCAGGGGCCTTGTTCCAGGTTGCCTCGCAATTCAACCTCTTGGAAATGATCGGACCGGGAGTGACGCCGGAGCATGGCGTCACGCGCTATCAATCTGACTACACTCAGGGCCCCGCCTGTGCGATCGCCGCAGGCGGGGCTACGATTTATCGCAACTATTTCGCGCCGGTCGGGGGCCACGAAGGCCAAACGAAAGATCGGCAACTCGATGGGCTCGCCGATCTCGGCGAAGCCTTGAGCAAATCCCTCAATCTGCCCGTTGGCACTCTCTGGCAGATGTGCAACGGCTACGCTTTATGCTTCGCAAGCGGGTTAGATGCCATTGCAGCGCACATCGGAACGCTGCAAGAAAATCAGGTTGATGTCCTGCGCGGCAAGCTTCGCATTGGGATCCACAGCGATGTCGCGGTTACTGATGCAGAAGGCGATCGTTTGCCGCTGGTCTCGCAAGCCTTCTGCTCGGCGCTGCCGGTGGCCTACACCCACGTGCCGCCGGCGCGATGGAAATCGTTCGCGTCGCTGGTTCTGGAAGCGGCCTATGAAGCCACGATGCTCGCTGCCATTCTGAACAAGAAGCGAGGCGCCTCGAACATCGTTCTCCTCACCCTCTTGGGCGGAGGGGCCTTCGGCAACGACGGCGACTGGATTTACGCTGCCATCCGACGGGCGCTGAAGATGATGTCGGGCTTCGAGCTCGACGTGCGCATCGTCAGTTATGGAGATCCGCCCTCCGCAATTCAGCAAATAGTCAGGGATTTTGGCTGAGCTCCCTATGAGGCCTGTGGATGCGGCAACTCGATCACAGTCGCGACGCCGGGTTCGAGCAGCCGCAACCGTGACCCGAAACCGAGCGTATCGAACGACGCGCGCAAATCCTGCGCGCTCTGGCGGAAATGCGCCCAGCCGTCGGTGTGCAGCGGAACGATAACCGCATCCGGAAACGCCCGTGCGGTCTCGATCGCATCGTTGGTATCCATGGTGAGATGGAAGGGGCCGCGGGTTTGCGCCGCGCCCGCGAATGGCAGCACCACGCCGGCCCTGAAGCGCCGCGCGACCTCGACAACGCCATCGTAGAACACCGTGTCGCCGCTGATATAGATCGGCGCACCGTCGGTTCGGCTCAGCGCGAAGCCGATGACATCGCCCGACATCGGTTCGATTCCGGCCGGGCCGTGACGCGCGGGCGTGGCGGTGACAGTGAGCGCGCGGCGACCGGTGCCGGTCAGAACCGCGACGTCCCATGGCGCAAGGCCCTCGGCGTGGTTGCCGAGCCGCTTCGCGCCGGCTCGCGTGGTCAATACGCGCTTCGCCTTGCTCAGGAAGTCCCGCCCGCCATGATCGAGATTGTCGGCGTGCTGGTCGTGACTGAGCAGCACGGCATCGACCGCGCCGATGCTATCGGCGCTCAGCGCTGGGCCGGTCAGCTTCTCGAGCTTGACATGCGGCAGTTGATAGGCCCCCGGTGCATCGAAGGTCGGATCGGTGAGCAAACGAAAGCCGTCGATTTCGATCAGCGCGGTCGGGCCGCCGATCAGGGTGATACGCAGGGAATCCATTACTGATCTTGCTCCTTGACGATCCTTTGGTTCGCGCCGGGACGTGTCACCATATAGATGCCGAGCGCCACCGGTACGATCCCCAGGAGATCGCGGAACTCGACATGTTCGCCGAGCACCATCCAGGCGAACAGCATGGCAAGCGGCGGCATCAGGAAATGATAGGCGCTCGCCGCGGTCGCTCCGCATTCCCTGAGCAGATGGAACCAGAGCCGATAGGCCAGGATCGATCCGCCCAGCACCAGAAACGCGAACGCGCCTGCGAGCCGCGCGCTCGGCACGATGTCGCCCGCGCTCGAGAACGTGAACGCGACCGGCAGCAACACCGCACCGGCGGACAGGTTCTGCACGCCATTGCCGAGCCACAGGCTGCCCTTCGGGGCCAACAGTCTGAACAGGATGGTGCCCGCCACGATGGACGCCAGCGAGGCCAGCGTGAACAGGATGCCGTGCAGGCTGTCTGACCCGACCGACATGCGATGCCAGACGATCAAGCTGACGCCGAGGATGCCGAGCAGGAGGCCTGTGACCTTGCGCCAGGTCAGCGGCTCGCCGAGGAACAGTGCCGCCAGACCTGCGGTGAACACCGGATTGGCGGATACGATCAGGCCGCCGAGGCCGGCGGACACGGTCTTCAATCCGGTATAGCCGAGGCCGAGGTAAAGCGCATTGTTGGCGACGCCGAGCACCGCGAACACCAGCGTGTCGCGCCATGCGAGCTGCCACGCGTCGCGACGGATCGCCGAAATCCCAAGGATGAGAATGCCTGCGAGCGAAAAGCGCGCGGCGAGCAGGATCAACGGCGGGCAATCGGTGACGCCGATCTTGCCCGCGACAAAGGCAAAACTCCAGAGCAGGCAGAACAGGGCGATGGTGAGCGGCAGTCGGTTGAAGCGTGGTGCGGGAAGCGAAAGCGAGGGCGCGAGCGACATGGGATTTTCTCCGTTGTGCTCGATGTAGGCGGGCGCCTTGCCATTTGGAAATTAAATGATACGATGACTTTCATCGAAAATATGAATGGTGAGGGCGATGCTCGATCTCGACCTGCTGCGCAGCTTCGTCTCGGTGGTCGAGGCCGGCGGCTTCACCCGCGCCGGCCAGCGGGTCCATCGCACCCAATCGACCGTCAGCCAGCAGATCAAGCGGCTGGAGGATGACCTCGGCCAGACCTTGCTCAACCGCAACGGCAAAGACGTGACGCCGACGGAAGCCGGCGAACGGCTGTTGTCCTATGCGCGCAGACTGCTGGCACTGGCTGAGGAAGCGCGCGACGTGCTGACGCGACCGGGCCATGACGGCGCGGTGCGGCTCGGCATTCCCGAAGATTTCGCGGCCTATCGGCTGGCGAAACTGCTGGCGTCCTGTACCCGCGCACGCCCCGGGCTGCGGCTCGACGTCCGCGCCGACCAGAGCCTTTATCTCAGGCGCGACCTCGAGCGCGGCGATCTCGACCTCGCATTGCTGAAGCGCGACGCCGGCGAAAAGGGCGGCATCGCGGTGTGGCCGGAGCGTGTGCATTGGGTCACCAGCAAGAGCCGCCCGATCGACATCAAGACGACATCGTTGCCGCTGATCGGCTTCCCCGGCGGCTGTCTTTACCGCGCGCGCGCCATCCACGCGCTGGAGAGCGCGGGCCGTGCCTGGCACATGGCCTATACCAGTTCCAACCTCGCCGGCATTCAGGCCGCGGTCGCCGCCGGGCTCGGTCTCAGCATCCTCTCGGAGATCGCTATTCAGGCCGACCACCGCGTGCTCACCGCGAAGGACGGTTTCGCGCCGATCGACAAGACGGAACTGGCGCTGGTGGCCTCGCCCGATGCCAGCCCCGCGACCTTGCGGCTTGCCGACCGGCTGGCCGAGTTCTGCGACAATGTGGCGAAGGCGGCGTAGGCCGACGCAAAATTTGATCGGAGCCTCGGTAAGGTCGTCTCTCCCTCCCCTGGAGGGGCCCCTCCAGGGGGAGGGTAAACGTTAGCGGGGGCACCTGACGGATCAATAACAGCGCGACGCGGCGATGCAATGCAGCCTGTTGTCGCCGAGCACATGGGCCACGAAACCCAGCGACGGGAATATCTTCGCGAACGCCGCGTCGCGGATGCTGAGGCCCCCGGCATAGGCGCCGAACGCCGGCATCACCGCGCGCTCGCCGTCAGCGGCGAAGCAGCGCCGCTCCATGGCGCGGCCGCGGGCGGCGACGCGGGCCTTGGGATGCAGGTGCCCCGCGATCTCGCCGTAAGCGCCGGTCGGCTCGTGGCGGAACGCGATTGGCCCGATCGCAACCTCGCTCGCCACCACGCCGCCGAGATCGGACGGCAGCGCCGGATCGTGATTGCCCGAGATCCAGATCCAGTCGCGCCGCGCCTGCAAGCTTGAAATCGCGTCGCGATCGGCGGCCGCCAGCCGCTGATGCGCGTCGCGGTCATGAAAACTGTCGCCGAGCGCGATCACCATGCGCGGATCGTAGCGCGAGATCACCGCGGCGAGCCGGCCGAGCGTCGCCGCCGTATCGTACGGCGGCAGCAGCACGCCGCGCGCGGCGAAGCTCGATCCCTTCTCCAGATGCAGGTCGGAGACGACGAGCAGGCGCTGCGCGTCCCAGAACAGCGCGCCGCAGACGTCAGCGATGAAGGTGACATCGGCAATCGAAACGGTCGACGCACGCTCGGCCAGAACATCTGCTTGAATCTGCGCGCGCCCCATCTCGTCCTGCTATCCCGTCGCCTCTTTGACCAGCTCCGCGGCGGCCTCCGCCAACAGCTCGTCGGATGCCTCGCCATAAACCTGTTCGCGGCCGATTTCCAGCATCACCGGGACTGCGAGCGGCGAGACATGGTCGAGTTCCCGGTGGCTGATTCGCCCCTTGATTCGCGCCAGCATAGCACCGAGCCGGCGCAAATCGAGCAGTCCCGTCGCGGCATCGGCGCGCGCCGCCCGGAGCAGCACGTGGTCTGCCTGATGCTTGCGCAGGACATCATAGACCAGGTCGGTGGAGAACAGCACCTGGCGCCGGCTCTTCTCCTCGTCGGTGAATCGCCGCGCGATCAATCCAGAAATCAGGGCGCAATTGCGGAAGGTGCGCTTCATCAGCGCGGATTCCGCAAGCCAGGCCTCGAGATCGTCGCCCAGCATGTCTGAAGCAAATAGCGTATTCAGATCGACCATGCCGTGCCGGATCATGAACGACAGGTCCCCCAGCCCCCAGATCGCGACCGCATATTCGTTGGCGACAAATCCGAGCGGCCGGGCGCGGGCGCGCTCCAGGCGGCGCGTCAGCAGCATGCCGAGCGTCTGATGCGCGAGCCGTCCCTCGAACGGATAGCAGACGAGATAATGCTTGTTACCGCGTGGAAAAGTTTCGACCAGGAGTTCGCGCGCCCCGGGTACCTGTGAAATGTCCTTCTGCAGCGACAGCCAGTCGCGCACCTGATCCGGCAACGCCTTCCAGGCGCGCTGGTCGTCGAGCAGTTTGCGCACGCGCTCGGCGAGATAGGTCGAGAGCGGAAACTTGCCGCCCATGTAGGACGGCACTTTTGCGTCCTTGTCGTTGGCGCGGGAGACATAGACCTGATCCTCCACCAGCGCCTCGTAGCGCACGACCTCGCCGCCGAACACGAAGGTGTCGCCGACCACGAGCCCCTCGATGAAATATTCCTCGATCTCTCCTAACATCCGGCCGCCGCGCGCGATCGCGCCGGTCGAGCCGGAACCGCTGCTGCGCGAGCGCACCAGACGCACCTTCAGCATCGCCTCCTCGACGATGGTGCCGACATTGAGGCGGTAGCTCTGCCGCACCTTGGGATTGGTGACCCGCCAGCGGCCCGCTTTGTCCTGCTTGATGCGCGCGAAGCGCTCATAGGTCTTGAGCGCGTAGCCGCCGGTGGCGACGAATTCGACGACGTCGTCGAAATCGCCGCGCGCGAGATTCGCGTAGAGCGCCGCGGTCTTGACCTCGGCATAGAGCTCGTCGGCGAGGAAGGGTTCGCCGCAGGCGCAGCCGAGCACGTGCTGGGCCAGCACGTCGAGCGCGCCGGTGCGCAACGGCGGGGTATCCTGCGCATTCTCGGCGATGGCATCGATCGCGACCGCGCATTCCAGCACCTCGAAACGGTTGGCCGGAACCAGAACGGCGCGCGAGGCTTCATCGATGCGGTGGTTGGCGCGGCCGATGCGCTGCATCAGCCGCGAGGAGCCCTTGGGCGCGCCGATATTGATGACGAGATCGACGTCGCCCCAGTCGACGCCGAGATCGAGCGAGGAGGTGCAGACCACCGCACGCAATTTCCCGGCGGCCATCGCGTCCTCGACCTTGCGGCGCTGGGCGACGTCGAGCGAGCCGTGATGCAGCGCGATCGCTAGCCCATCGTCGTTCATGCGCCAGAGATCCTGGAACAGCATCTCGGCCTGGCTGCGGGTGTTGACAAAGACCAGCGTGGTCTTGTTGGCCTTGATCAGGTCGTAGACTTCGGAGAGCGCGTGGCGCGCGGAATGGCCAGCCCAGGGCAGGCGCTCTCGGGTGTCGAGCATGTCCACGATCGGCGCCGCGGCGCCGCCGGCGACCACGATATCGGCGGCCTCGCGCGTGCCGTCGCGTTGCGGGACCAGAAAGCGCGCCAGAGATTCCGGCTCGGCCACGGTGGCCGAGAGCCCGATGGCGCGCATCTCGGGTGCGATCGTCCATAGCCGCGCCAGACCAAGCGACAACAGATCGCCGCGCTTGGAGGTGACCAGCGCATGCAGTTCGTCGAGCACGATGCGTTGCAACGACGAGAACAAAAACGGCGCATCGTCGGAGGACAGCAACAGCGCCAGTTGCTCGGGCGTGGTGAGCAGGATGTCGGGCGGATAGCGCCGCTGCCGCTGCCGCCGCGACACCGGCGTGTCGCCGGTGCGGGTCTCGACCTTGATGGCCAGGCCCATCTCGGCAATCGGCGCTTCCAGGTTGCGCGCGATGTCGACCGCGAGCGCCTTCAAGGGCGAGATGTAGAGGGTGTGGAGGCCGCCGGTTCGCAATACGCTGCGGCCGGTGGAGATGAAGCTTTTCTTGTCACCTCCCCCCTTGAGGGGGAGGTCGGCAGCCGCAGGCTGCCGGGAGGGGGGTAGCGGCGTTGGCGGTGTGCGTGGGTAGCCCTCTCCCCAACCTCGAGAGCGAGCTACGCTCGCCGCGGACCCCGCTAGGGGGGAGGGAGAAGACAACTCCACCAACGTCGGCAGGAATCCCGCCAATGTCTTGCCGGCGCCGGTCGGCGCGATCAGCAAGGTCGAGCGATCGGCGCGGGCCTTTTCCAGCAGCGCCAATTGGTGCTCACGCGGCGACCAGCCGCGGCCTGCGAACCATTCAAGGAAACGGTCCGGCAGTAGCGCGGCCGAAGCGGCCGGAGATTCGGGGGCGATACGAGGCGGCACGTCCTGACAGGTAAGACGTTCGTGCCTCATCGTCGAGGGTCGGCGGAGAAATCCCGGCGCACACGGACCCGCTTGCTCACGTTCACCTCGCCTCGCTTGCGGGGAGAGGTCGACATTCGCGATCGCGAATTTCGGGTGAGGGGGACTCTCCCCGAACAGAGCTCCTGGAGAGGGCCCCTCACCCCACCCTCTCCCCGCGAAGAGCGGGGCGAGGGGGATCGACAGCGGAGCGAAGGAGAACAAAGACCTTCATTCCGTCACCGGCCGGTCGGAAATGTCCCAGTCCTTGCCGTTGAAGATCGAGATGTAGAGCGTCTTCATCGGTGTATAGTCATCAGGCGTGTAATCGTAGGTCACGCCATCGAGGAAGAACGGAGAATGGAAGCCGCGCAGGTTGGACGCCTGCTTCAGCACGTTCGCCCGCGTCAGCTCGTCGCCGCAGCGGCGCAGAATCTCCGTCATTGTGACGACCTGACCATAGCCCGCAAAGGCGATGGTGTTGTCGGGGTCGACATTGGGCAGATACTTCTTGCGCAACTCCTCGAACGCCATCGCCTCGGCATCCTTCTCCCAGCGCGGCACGCCGGCGTCCTTGGAGTAGCGGATCGCGACGATGCCGGCGGCATTGTCGAACCCGGCGGCACTCAGGATCGAGCGGCCGGTCGAGCCGGCGGACAACAGCTGCAGCGGCTTCCAGCCGAGTTCGGCGGCCTTGCGGATCGACTGCGACGACGCCTTGCCGGTGGAGATATTGTAGAACACGTCGGCGCCCGACTTGGAGAGATTGATGAGCTGGGAATCGATCGTCGGGTCGGTCAGATCATAGGTCTGCTCCATGATCACCTGGGCCTTGCCGCCGGCATCCGCCAGCACCTTCTTGAAGGGGCCGAGGAAATCGCGGCCGAAATCGTCGTTCTGGTAGAGGATGGCGACCTTGGCCTCCGGCTTCACGTTCAGGACATGCCGGGCGAGGATCCGCGCCTCGGTCGGATAGAGCGGCAGACCCGCCATGGTCCATTTGTTGTTCTTCGGATCGTTCCATTTCGACGCGCCGGTGTTGAGCAGCAGTTGAGGGACACCCTTGGAATTGAGATATTTATGCACCGCGGTCTGCGGCGCGGTGCCGAGCGAGCCATACAGCGCCAGCACCTCTTCCTGCTCGACCAGCCGCCGTGTCGCCTCCACGCATTTCGGCGCGCTGTAGGCATCGTCGAGGGTGAGGAATTTTATCTTGCGGCCGTTGATGCCGCCCTGTTCGTTGATCATCTGGAAATAGGCTTCGCCGACCCGGCCCAGCACACCGTAAAGCGAGCCAGGGCCGCTGTGCGGCACCGTCTGCCCGAGCTTGATTTCGGTGTCGCTGGCGCCGGGATCGTATTTCTTCTCGGCGGCCCGGATCGAGGGGGCCGACACGCTGGATGCGGCAGCGGCGGCAAGAGCTGCAGCGCCGAATTCGCGTCTCGTCAGATTCTTCTTCATTGCTTGTTTCTCCCTAGAGACAAGCATTGTGCTGGCATATGCGCCATCGCGGCAATAGCGAAGTTGCGACCAGGGTCGTTCGCGCTTGTCGCAGCGCGTCAACTCAAGTTTTCGCGGCGACCACGACCAGCCCGGGGACCGGCGCATTGTCCTCAGTGCGCGGCGATGCGGCTTCGAGATGCGCCAGCGCAAGACCGGCCGCCGCGATTGCGCCGCGCAAATATTCCGCGCCATGGGCATAGCGCAGGCCGGCGCCCAGGATCACGCCGTCACCCGCATGGGTTTCGACGGTGAATGCGAGCAAGCCGCCGACGACAAGCATGCGGCTGACCTCGGCCAGCACCGGCGCAAGATCGGAGAGATAGACCATGGCGTCGCCGGCAAGCACGAGATCGGCGCTGGCATCCGGCCTCTTCCGCAGGCCTTCCACCATGTCGGCAACGTCGAGTTCGGCGTAAAGGCCGCTGGCGCGAGCGCGCTCGATCATCCCCGGCGACAGATCGATGCCGACGAACTGGTCGACCCCTTTGGCAAAGGCGGCCGCGGCAAGCCCGGTGCCGCAGCCGAGATCGATGGCGCGCTTGAAAAACGCTGGTCTGCGCGCCGCAGCGCGCACTGCCAGCACCGCCTTGAACAGCAGCGCAGGCCCGCGATAGCCGAGGTGTTCCAGCAGCGCCTGATCGAAGCGCGGCGCATATTGGTCGAACAGCGACTGCACATAGGCCTTCGGCATGTCGGACAACGGCTCGGCGCCGAGCCGCATCAGCCGCAGACTCGCGCCATGCCGATCATGCGCATCGGCCTCGCGGGCGCGGCGAAGCGCCGCGATCGCCGCGTCGTGCTCGCCGAGCTGCTCGCGGATTTCGCCGAGCGTGAACCAGGCGGAAGCAAAATTCGGCGCGAGTTCTGTGGCCTGATCCAGCAGGTCGGCGGCGGCAATGAGGTCTCCCTTCAATTGCAGATCGCGGGCAAATTCGAAACGGCGGTCGGCAAGCAGGTCGCCGGAGGACAGAAACAGGCGCGGTGGCATATAATCCTCGTCATCGCCGGGCATCGTGGTCTGCTTGGCGCGGACCGCGTCAACTTGTCTGCGCTCCCGGCAATCCATTGACCAAAGATTTTTCCGAAAGATGGATGCGCGGGTCAAGCCCGCGCATGACACCTGATTTTGGCCGGCCTGCGGCCTATATAGACGAAATGCGACCGCAAGACATCCTGATGCCCGCACCCGCCGGCCTGGCTTGCAGGCCCGGGGGCTTTCATATCGATCCGGTGCGTCCCGTCGAGCGGGCGGTGATCACCCACGGCCATTCCGATCATGCGCGCGCAGGCCACGGCGCGGTGCTGGCGACGCAGGAAACGCTCGACCTGATGCGGCTGCGTTATGGCGAGAATTTCGCCGGCACGACGCAGGCGGTTCGCTACGGCGAGGAAGTCAGGCTCGGCGACGTCACCGTCAAATTCCATCCCGCGGGCCACGTGCTCGGCTCCGCGCAAGTTTCGGTCACCTGTGGGGAGACCCGCATCGTCGCCTCCGGCGACTACAAGGACGCAGCCGATCCCACCTGCGCACCGTTCGAGGTGGTGCCCTGCGACGTCTTCATCACGGAGGCGACGTTCGGATTGCCGGTGTTTCGCCACGGCGACGCCGCCAGCGAGGTGAACAAGCTGCTGGCATCGGTGGCGCTGTTTCCGGATCGCGCGCATCTGGTCGGCGCCTATTCGCTCGGCAAGGCGCAGCGCGTGATCGCGCTGATTCGCGCGGCCGGCTATGACGCGCCGGTCTATCTGCACGGCGCGATGGAGAAGATCACGCGCTACTATGAGAGAAGCGGCGTGGCGCTGGGAGAGCTGCGCCCCGTGACCGGTGTGAAGAAGGCCGACCTCGCCGGCACCATCACGCTGGCGCCGCCGTCGGCGACCTCGGACATCTGGACGCGCCGCTTTCCCGATCCGGTCACCGCCTTCGCCTCGGGCTGGATGCGGGTGCGCGCCCGCGCGCGCCAGCGCGGCGTCGAACTGCCGCTGGTGATTTCGGATCATGCCGACTGGGATGGGCTCACCGCAACCATCGCGGCGACCGCGGCAGGGGAGATCTGGGTCACCCATGGCCAGGAAGACGCGCTGGTGCATTGGTGCAAGACCAGGGGGCTTGCCGCGCGACCGCTCGCCCTCGTCGGCTATGGCGAGGAGGATGAAGCGGAGAGCCTGCCCGCGGGTGAGGACACATGAACCGCTTCGCCGCACTGCTCGATCGCCTCGCCTACGAGCCCGGCCGCAACAACAAGCTCAGGCTGCTATCAGCCTATTTCCGCGAGGTCGGCGATCCCGACCGCGGCTACGCGCTGGCGGCACTGACCGGCGCGCTGTCGTTCAAGCACGCCAAGCCGGGGCTGATCCGCGACCTCATCGCCGCGCGCACCGATCCCGTGCTGTTCGCGCTGTCCTATGATTATGTCGGCGACCTGTCGGAGACAGTCGCGCTGATGTGGCCGTCGCCGTTTCGCGGGCGGTCTGCTCCCTCTCCCGCTTGCGGGGGAGGGCTGGAGTGGGGGCCAGCGGCATCGGCAGTCCCCGAGCAGGAGCCCCCACCCGGATCGCTTCGCGATCCGACCTCCCCCGCAAGCGGGAGAGGTAAGGAGGCAGCGCCATCGTCGCTTGAAAGCGTCTCCACCCGCCACAACAACCCTCCCCCGCCAACGCTGACCGAAGTCGTCACCACCCTGCGCACGCTCGGCAAGACGGAACTGCCAAAACAGCTCTCGCGCTGGCTCGACGAACTCGACGAGACCGGCCGCTGGGCACTGCTGAAGCTGGTCACCGGCGCAATGCGGATCGGCATTTCCGCGCGGCTCGCCAAGACCGCGGCGGCGGCACTCGGCGGCAAGGACCCGCATGAGATCGAACTGCTGTGGCCGGGACTGACCCCGCCCTATCTCGATCTGTTCGCCTGGCTGGAAGGCCGCGCTGAGCAGCCCGTCAATGTCGACCCGACGCCGTTCCGCCCGGTGATGCTGGCGCATGCGGTCGAGACTACCGACTTCGCCAACATGGATGCGGCCGACTACATCGCCGAATGGAAATGGGACGGCATCCGCGTGCAGGCCGTCAGTGGCCGCGACAGCAGCGGCAACATCGTGGCACGGCTCTATTCGCGCAGCGGCGAGGACATCACGCCAAGCTTTCCTGACCTGTTGCCGGCGCTGCGTCTGAGCGGTGCCATCGACGGCGAACTCCTGGTGGTGCGCGATGGCCGAGTGCAGAGCTTCAACGTGCTGCAGCAGCGGCTCAATCGCAAGCTGGTCTCGGCGAAGCTGATGAAGGACTATCCGATTCATCTGCGCGCCTACGACCTGCTGGGCGACGGCGACACCGACTTGCGTCCCCTGCCCTTTGCCGAACGCCGCGCCCGGCTCGAGGCCTTTGTCGCGGAACTCGAGGAGAGCAGGATCGACCTGTCGCCGGTGATCGCCTTCGACACCTGGGAAGGCTTGCGAGCCGCCCGCGCCGATCCGGCTGCGGCCGGCGCCGGCGCCGATGCAGAGGCTGTCGAGGGCGTGATGCTGAAGCGGCGCGACGCAGCCTATCTGCCGGGCCGCCCCAAGGGCCAGTGGTGGAAATGGAAGCGCGACCCGCACATCATCGATGCCGTGCTGATGTATGCGCAGCGCGGCCACGGCAAGCGCTCGTCCTATTATTCGGACTATACGTTCGGCGTGTGGACGCAAGGCGAGGCCGGCGACGAACTGGTGCCGGTCGGCAAGGCCTATTTCGGCTTCACCGACGAGGAGCTGTTGCAGATCGACCGTTTCGTCCGTCGCAACACCACGGAAAAATTCGGTCCCGTCCGCCATGTCGTTCATGAGCCCGAGCAGGGTCTCGTCCTGGAAGTCGCCTTCGAGGGATTGCAGCGCTCGCCGCGGCACAAATCGGGCGTGGCGATGCGCTTTCCGCGCATCAGCCGGCTGCGCTGGGACAAGCCGCCGCGCGAGGCCGACCGGCTGGAAACGCTGGAGAAGATGCTGAAGGCGGAGATCGCGGGGCAGACTCCATGATTTTAGTCGAAACTCGCCCGGCAGCCACACGCCTCTTCGACAGGACCATCGCAGATTAAAACGTGGTAAGCCGATTGCAGGACATGTTCGGGTTCCCCATGTGCCCGGCGTTGCCTATACTGGGACTTGCGAATCCGCGCGAAGAGAGAGTGCACCGATGTCCAACGACAGCAGGGAATTGCCGGCAGCCCATGACGGTCTCACCCGCTTTCTCGGCGGCTCGCCGCTCGCGGTCGCGTTTCGACTGATCCTGTTGTCGATCCTGGTCGGCGTGGTGCTGGCCGCGGTCGGCTTCGATCCGTGGAACATCATCAACAGCATTCGCCTGCTGTTCCAGCGGCTGTGGGACCTCGGCTTCGACGCCGTCAACTGGGTGTGGCGGTATTTCCTGCTCGGCGCCGTGATCGTGATTCCGATCTGGTTGCTGTCGCGGCTGTTCGGCGCGCCGCGCGGCCGCTAGGGCTTGCCGGCGCGGCGATTGCCCATGCAACTGCAATTCATCGGCTGCGGTGATGCGTTCGGCTCGGGCGGCAGGTTCAATACCTGCTTCCACCTGACCGGCGAGCGGGTCAACGTGCTGATTGATTGCGGCGCGACGTCGCTGCTGGCCTTGAAGCGGCTCGACATCGCGCGCGAGGCGATCGACCTGATCCTGATCACGCACTTCCACGGCGATCATTTCGCAGGCCTGCCCTTCTTCCTGCTCGATGCGCAATTCTCTAGGCGCAGCCGCCCGCTGGTCATCGCGGGGCCCGAAGGGATCGGGGCGCGGCTCGCGCAGGTGATGGAAGCGCTGTTCGAGAATTCCTCCGGGACCAAGCAGAAATTCGAGCTGGCGGTCGCAGCGCTCACGCCGGGAGAAAGCAGGACGTTCGGCGCGGTAACGGTCACGCCGTTTGCAGTGGTGCACGGCGAATCCGGCGGGCCGTTCCTCGGCTACCGGATCGAGGCGGGCGGACGCGTGATCGCCTACAGCGCCGACACCGAATGGACCGACACCTTGATCCCGCTGGCGCGCGAGGCCGACCTGTTCATCGCCGAGGCCTATTACTATGACAGGATCGTGAAAAACCACCTCAGCCTGACAACACTCGAAGCTCACCTCGCCGACATCAATGCAAAGCGTCTGGTCCTGACGCATATGAGCGACGACATGCTTGTACGCATTCCAGCGCTCGGCTACGCGACGGCGCATGACGGCATGACCATCAACCTCTAGCCCGCGCCGCGAAAGACGGATAACAGCTTGCCCCGCGACCGGCGCAAGGCTCTGCGTGGTCGAACAAAGCGAGCATCCGTTGGGTTCTTCCACCAAAGTCACGACCGCGCAGGTTTTCGCCATCGCCGGCCCCGCGATGGTCGCCAACCTGACCACGCCGCTGATCGGCATCGTCTCGACGACCGCGATCGGCCGGCTCGGCGACGTCACGCTGCTCGGCGGGGTGGCGATGGCGTCGCTGATCTTCGACTGCCTGTTCTGGCTGTTCGGCTTCCTGCGCATGAGCACGCTGGCATTCACCGCGCAGTCGATCGGCGCGGGCGAGCTCAATGAGCTGGGCACGCATCTGGCACGCGGGCTCATGGTTGCCCTGCTGATCGGCACCGGACTGATTGCGCTGCAGATGCCGCTTGCGGCTCTGGCGCTGCAGGCGTTGGGCGGCAGCGACGGCGTCACCCGTGCTGCGAAGACCTACTTCAGCATCCGGATCTGGTCGGCACCGCTGGCGCTCGCCAACTATGTCGTGCTCGGCTGGCTGGTCGGCCAGGCCCGCGCGACGCTTGCGCTTGTCGTCCAGGTCGCGATCAACCTGATCAACGCGGCGGCAACGATTGCGCTGGTGCTGGGGCTCGATGCCGGAGTCGCCGGTGCGGCGGCCGCGACCGTGATCGCGGAGGCGACCGGATTGGCGATCGGGCTCCTGGTCGCACGGCGTTTGTCAAAGGGCACGCTGACCGTGCCGCGCGCGGCGCTGCTCGATCGCGCCGCCCTGCTGCGCATGTTCGTCGTCAACCGCGACATCATGATCCGCACCGCCGCGCTGATCTCGGCATACCTGTTCTTCACCGCGCAGGGCGCACGCGCTGGCGACGTCACGCTCGCCGCCAATGCGGTCCTGAACAACTTCCTCCTGGTCAGCGGCTTCTTTCTCGATGGTCTCGCCAACGCCGCAGAGCAATTATGCGGCAAGGCACTGGGCGCGCGCGATCGCGTCGCGTTCGCCGCGGCGACACGGCGCGTCGTGGCCTGGGGCTTTGCCTTCGCGCTGGCGGTTGCCGCCGCTTTCGCGCTGTTGGGGCCCGCGCTGATCGATATCATGACGGCGAACGGCGATGTTCGCGCCGGCGCCCGCGCCTATCTGCTGTTCGTGATCGCTTCGCCGCTGCTCGCGGTGTTCGCCTTCGCCTTCGACGGCGTCTATATCGGCGCGACCTGGGCGCGCGACATGCGCAACCTGATGGCGGCCTCGCTGGTGATCTTCCTCGGAACGTGGCTGGCACTGCGCACCTTCGGCAATGCCGGGCTATGGACCGCGCTGCTGGCGTTCTATGCCGCGCGTGGCGGGCTGCAAGCGTTGCGCTATCCAACGCTGCTGCGCCACACCTTCGGGGAGCCTAGATCGTGATGACTTTTGGTTGGATCGGCCTTTCAACAGGTTCGCTGCACCTCTCCCGCTTGCGGGGGAGGTCGACGCGCTCGGTAGAGCGCGGCGGGTGGGGGAAGGTCTATCCTGTCGACCAGCGCGTTTAACGGAAGCACCCCCACCCCAGCCCTCCCCCGCAAGCGGGAGAGGGAGCGCACTTCCGTCGTAGCGACCAATTCGATCTAATCTCATCCTGCTCTAAATCGGCCAATCCTCGGCGGTGATGGTGGCGGCGTCGGCGCCGACGATTTCCGACAGCTGCTCGCGCCCCGTGCGCAACAGCGTCGCGGCGAGATCGTTCTTGATGTCGTCGACCAGGCTGAGCCCCTTGTAGATCAGGGACGAATAGAGCTGGATGAGGCTGGCGCCGGCGCGAATCTTGGTCAGCGCCGCGCCGCCGGTATCGATGCCGCCAACCCCGATCAATGGAAAGGCGCCCTCGGCGCGCACGAAGGTCTCCGCCACCATCCGCGTCGACAGCCGAAACAGCGGCCGCCCCGACAATCCGCCCTGTTCCTTGGACCTGCTGGCTTCGCGCAGGGTCGAGGGCCGCGCCAGCGTCGTGTTGGACACGATCATGCCGTCGACCCGGCGCGAGCGGGCGACCTGAACCACATTGTCGAGCTCGGCGAGACTCAGATCCGGCGCGATCTTGAGCAGCACCGGGGAATCGCCGGCCTTGGTGCGGACCCTCTCGCGGGCATCGATGACGCGCGCCAAGAGGTCGTCGAGGATCGCGGCCTGCTGCAGATTGCGCAAGCCGGGGGTGTTCGGCGACGACACGTTGACGGTGAAATAGCTCGCCACCGGCGCGAAGGTTTCGATCAGCTTCACATAGTCGGCGACGCGATCGGGCGAATCCTTGTTGGCGCCGACATTGACCCCGACGATGCCGCCGAGCTGGGCCCGCGCCGCCAGCCGCCGCAGCACGATGTCGGCGCCGTCACTGTTGAAGCCCAGGCGATTGATCACCGCCTCGTCGCGCTCGAGCCGGAACAGTCGCGGCCGCGGGTTGCCGCTTTGCGGGCGCGGCGTCACCGTGCCGATTTCGACGAAGCCGAAGCCGAGCCGCAGCAGCGCGTCCGGCACTTCCGCATTCTTGTCGAAGCCCGCGGCCATGCCGACCGGATTGGGGAAATTCAGGCCGAACGCCCGCACCGCAAGCTTGGAATCGTCCGGCCTGCTGCGGATCGGCGGCAACAGCCGCAGGCCCTGGACCGCCAGGCGATGGGCGTCTTCCGGATCGAGCCAGCGCAACAGCGGCAGCGAGAGGGTGTCGAAGGCGCGGATCAAGACGTCAGCTCCGGGATATCGTGATATCCGTCGGAACGCGCATGGATGTCGCGGACGCCGATGACCGCGCCGAGATCGAGCTCGCCATAGAGATGCGGAAACAGCTCGTCGTTGCGCGAACGCTCCCAGCGCAGCGCCTTCCCCAGCGCGTCGGCATCGACCTCGACCAGGAACAGGGCTTTCTCGCCGAAGAAATGCTTCCGCGCCGTCTCGGCCACCTGCGTGGCCGTGGAGAAATGAATGAAGCCGTCGCGCAGGTCGTCGGCGCTGCCGCGGTACACGCCCTGCCGCTCGGCCTCGCGCCAGGCGGATGCAGGGCAGATCTTGTAGATTTTCTGCACCGGAGGGACGTCCTGCCTCGTTGTTGTCTCTGTTGGGGTTTTTGGGCGGCAGGTGACCGTATCGGCGGCCTCGACCGAACTCAAGGGCAAGGCCCCGGAGGCTCGGGCCGGGAGGCTGCCGGCGGGCCTGAGCAATCACCGTCTACCCCGGGCCGTGCCTTCGGTACCCCGAAATGAGGCGATTTGGACAGTGCCAACAAGGTCGGCGCCATCAGATCGCAGCCGCCGCCGACCGACATCGGCGCGACCATCAGCAGATCAGCGGTGGCGTCGTGCTGCAGTCGAACTGGCCGGCTTACGACGCGTAATCCGGTTCCTTGCGGTCGAGCATCCGCTTCAAGGCATCGAAGTGGCGCTGGGACGGGGTCGGCCCCTGGTAGAAACTGCTGCCGCCCATATCCCGCATGGTCTTCTCGACCACGGCGGGAGGAAGCTGCTTCAGCGGCTGCCCCGTCCACATCGCATAGATCTGAACCTGCGCGGCGCGCTCGACGTAATAGAGCCGGTCATAGGCATCGGCGACGGTGCTGCCCACCGTCGAGATGCCGTGATTGGCCATGAACAGCACCGTCCTGTCGCCGATCACCCGCGCCAGCCGCGCGCCCTCGGCCGGATCGAGCGCTGGCCCGGTATATTCATCGTCATAGGCGATGGCGCCGGACATGCCGACTTCGGTCTGGCCGATCTCCTTGATGCGCGGGTCCTCCAGCCGCGTCAGCGCGCTGGCAAAGGGCATGTGGGTGTGAAACACCGCCTTGGCCTGCGGCAGCGCCTGGTGGATCGGCGCATGGATACAATAGCAGGAGCGCTCTACGTCACCCTCGCCGCGCTTGACCTTGCCGTCGTCGATCCCGACTTCCATGAAGGACGAGGCGGTCACCTCGGACCAGTGCATCCCGAACGGGATCTGGTAGTAGCGGTCGCTGCGGCCCGGCACCACCAGGGTCAAATGATTGAAGATGCCCTCGCTGAACCCCTGATTGAAGGCCAGCCGGTGCGCGGCGGCCAGATCGACGCGCGCCTGCCATTCCTCGGCGCTGCAGTCGGCAAGCGTCTGCGGCGAAACCCTGAACTGCATGAGCATCTCCCGTTTATAACAATCCCAAGCTGAACGCCTTCGTTTGCGACGGCGGACGTTGATGGCTCCTGTGATCGAAATATTGTAGCCCAACTTTGCGACCGTCTTCGTTGAAATTGCCGCGGACCTACTATCTCCATTTGCGGCTCGGCTCCGCATGGACGTTGTGTGATGGTGCGTTGCGAAGAGACCCTCAAGGCACGGAACGACCGCGCCGCCATCACCAGAGGCATCACGGAGACAGGGCCGGAATGACTGAAAAACCAGAACCAAAGCTTCCCGCGTTTGACCCGAACGTGGTCAGCGAGAGCAATTTCACCAGCTATCCCGAGCCTCACCGCGCCGCCAACCAGATGCGATACAATCGCCGGCTCGGCAATCACGCCGGCTTGCGCAATTTCGGCGTCAATCTGACCCGGATTATTCCGGGCGGGCAGTCGTCCTCTCGGCATGCGCACTCGCGCCAGGACGAGTTCGTCTTTGTGCTGGAAGGCGAGGTGGTGCTGGAGACCAACGCAGGCGAGCAACTCTTGACGCCGGGGATGTGCGCCGGATTTCCCGCCGGGACCGGTGACGCGCACCGGTTCGTCAATCGCTCGGCGAGCGACGTCAAACTGCTGGTCATCGGCGACCGCACTCCAGGCGACGAGATCACCTATCCCGACATCGACATGCATGCCGTGCTGGCGCCTGACGGCGTCTATCGCTTCAGCACCAAGTCCGGCGAGCCGCTCTGACGCAAGCGGGCGCGGCCTGCTACCCGCTCCGCGCCAGCGCGCCGTCGATCATGCCGACCGCATTGCCAAGCCCATAGACCGCGACGAAGGAGCCGAAGCGCGGGCCTTTTTCCTGGCCGAGCAGCACCTGGTACAGCATGTTGAACCAGTCGAGCGACACGCCCGGCCGGCCATCCTTGCCCTTCTTGACGGCATCGAGGAACGGCTCGCGCCGGCCAATTTCATAGACCACGTTCTGGATATCTTCGGCCGAGGCGGCCTGCGGCAGGTTCGACAGCGCGTCGCGCAGGTCCTGAAGCGCGGCGCGCTCGCCGTCCGTCGGCTCGCGGAATTGCTTGGTCGGCGCCACGAAGTCGCGATAATAGTTGATGGCGTAGCCGACCATCGCGTCCAGCTTCGGATGCGTCTGCGGCGTCACGCCGGGCCGATAGCGGCCGATGAAGCCCCACAGCGTTGCGGCATTCTCCGCGTTCGACGACGACACCAGGGTCAACAGCAGCTGGAAGGTGACGGGCATGTCGGCAACAGGCGGACGGCCGGAATGGATGTGCCAGACCGGATTGCCGAGCTGCTGCCGTCCGTCCTGCCGCGGGAACGCCTCGAGGAACTGCTGGTAGTCGTCGACGGCCCGCGGGATCACGTCGAAATACAGCCGCTTCGCCGACTTCGGCTCGCGATACATGAACAGCGACAGCGATTCCGGCGAGGCGTAGCGCAGCCACTCGTCGATGGTGAGGCCGTTGCCCTTCGACTTCGAAATCTTCTGGCCGTTCTCGTCGAGAAACAGCTCGTAATTGAAGCCTTCCGGCGGCGTGCCGCCGAGCGCGGCGCAGATCTTGCCGGACAGCTTTACCGAATCGATCAGATCCTTGCCGGCCATTTCATAGTCGACGCCGAGCGCGAACCAGCGCATCGCCCAATCCGGCTTCCATTGCAGCTTGCAGTGACCGCCGGTGACCGGAAGCGTGACGCGCTCGTGGGTCTCGGGGTCGTCATAGGAGATCGTGCCGGCCTTCACGTCGTGGTCCACGATCGGTACATACAACACCATACCGGTGCGCGGGCAGATCGGCAGGAAGGGCGAATAGCTTGCCGCGCGCTCCTCGCGCAAGGACGGCAGCATGATCGCCATCACCTGATCGAGCCGCTCCAGCATGCGCAAGAGCGCGGTGTCGAACCTGCCCGAGGTGTAATAATCGGTGGCGCTGGCAAACTCGTAGTCGAAGCCGAACTGGTCGAGAAAGGCGCGCAGCCGCGCGTTGTTATGGGCGGCGAACGAGGGATATTCGTTGGAGAACGGGTCGGGAATCCGCGACAGCGGTCGGCCCAGATGCGACGCCAGCATCTCCTTGTTCGGCACGTTGTCGGGCACCTTGCGCAGGCCATCCATGTCGTCGGAGAAGGCGAGCAGCCGCGTCCTGATCTTGTCCTCGGTCAGCACGCGAAAGGCGTGGCGCACCATGGTGGTGCGCGCGACCTCGCCGAAGGTGCCGATATGCGGCAGGCCCGACGGCCCGTAGCCGGTCGAAAACAGCACCTCGTCCTTCGGTTTCTTCTTCAGCCGCGCCACAATCGCCTTCGCCTGCTCGAACGGCCAGGCGTTGGATTGCTCGGCGAGCGCGCGCAGGTCGCCCGCGGCGGACGAAGGATCGATCGTGGACATTTTAAGTAAGGCTCTCCAAAGGCCGCGGAAACTAACCGTGTCCGCGTCAAAATGCAAAATAGCGAAGTCATTCCGGGGCGCGAGTGAAACGAGCGAACCCGGAATCTCGAGATTCTCCGATGTGCAATAGCACACCGTTGTTCGCTCGCGTTGCTCGCGCCCCGGAATGACGAAGGAATTCTCTAAAATGGACTCACCGAGAAATAGCGCAGCCACAGATCGGTGTAGCGGCCCTTTTCCCAGACCCGGAACAGCGCCCAGTTCAGCGCCTGGCGCAACAGGTCGTTGCCCTTGCGCACGGCAATGCCAATGCCCTCGCCGAAATAGCGGTTCTCGACGAACGGCCCGCCCGCGAAAGCGCAGCAATCGCCGGAATCGGTGCCGTTGATCCAGAACGCCAGCGAGATGCCGTCGCCGAAGATGAAGTCGATCTCGCCCCGCCGCAACGCCAGCCGCAGCGCCTCGTCGTTGGCGTAGGATCGGATCTCGGCGTCGGTAAACATCGCCTTCAGATAGGCCTCGTGCGCGGAACCGGCGATGGCGCCGATCTTCTTGCCCTCGAGATATTCGGGCCGGATCTCGGACATGACGGCGTCGCGACGCGACACGAAGCGGGCCGGCGCCCGGTAATAGGGATCGGAGAAATCGACGCGGGCGCGCATCTGCGGCGTCACCGCGATGGACGCGATGATGGCATCGCCCCGGTTGCTGGAGATGGCGTCGAGCAGGGTTTCGAAGCGGCGCATCTGGACCGTGCAGGTCACCTTGATCTCATCGCAGATCGCGCGCGCCAGATCGACATTGAACCCGGCCGGACCGCCATCGGGGCCGGTAAAATTGAACGGCGGGTAGTCGGTCTCGGTCAGGAAGCGGATCACGTTGATTCGGGACAGGTCCGGCCGCTCGGGGCGCCGTCGCGGATCCCAAAATCCGGGCACGGCCTGGGGGGCGGCCTCGACATTGCGCTTGGGCAAGGTCTGCGCGCCGGCCTCGCCCCCAAAAATTGCCGTCGCGAGCAGCATGGCCATAGCAAACCAGCCGCCGATCCCGGGGCGGAGCTGTCGCGACGACATGGACAGGCTTTCGGTCATGGCAGTCCGCAAGGGAGGACGATGATAATTTCCTTAAGGATTGAATTGCCTTGTAGACCATCCCGCCGCGATTGGGAGGCCAGTTACGGCCGCAAGACCGGCAATCCTGGCACTACAGATAATGCCGCAGGTCGGCGGCCGCCTCTTCGGGCGTCCGTTTGAGGTTGAACGGCGCCACGAACCGGCCGTCGCGATCCATCAGATAGACCAGAGCGGTGTGGTCCATGGTGTAGTCGCCGTCCTTCAGCGGAACCTTCTTGGCATAGACCCGGTACTCCGAGAGCACCTTGGCCACGTCCGGGGGGGCGCCGGTCAGGCCCTTGAGGTGGGGGTCGAAACTCGACAGATAATCCTTCATGGCGTCGGCGGTATCACGCTCGGGATCAACCGAGATGAAATAGGCGTTGACGCGGTCGGCGTCGGCGCCCATGGCGCGAAGGATCTCCGAGATCTCGAACAGCGACGTCGGGCAGACATCGGGGCAATGGGTGAAGCCGAAGAAGATCAGCGTCGGGCGCCCCTGCAGCTCTTTTTCGGTCACGGCCTGACCGGCCTGGTCGGTGAGCTGGAACGCCCCGCCGATTGCGACCGGGGTGGCGATCGATCGGGTTCCACCCATCGCCCACAGCATGACGAGAAGGCCGATCATCAGGCTGCCGGCGAAGGCCGCGACGATCACCAGCGGGCGGGCGGTGGTCCGATCCATTCCTAAGACTCCTTGAGGTTCCGGTTCAAAGGCAGGCCGCGAGACCGGACGTGATCATGTCGAAAAACATCGCTGTCCCGTAGTGAACCCACAGCGCCAAGGTGCCCAGCAGGACAGCGCCGCCGAGAACGCTGCCGGATACCCAAATCACACCCATGCTGCCGCGGTCCGGCCGGACCGTGGCAGCGATGTCATGCGGCGTGGAAACCGGTTGGGCCATGGCAGGCTCATCAATGCGCGAATTCCAGCCAAAATAGTGACCGTCCTGGCCGGACGTTCGCGCTCCTCTCGCCCTAGAGATAGGGCCGGCCGGAGCAGCGGGCAAGCGCCAACAGCATGATCCGGAAAACGCCCGCCTCCGCGCTTGGATAGCAGGCGAGCAGGGCTTTCCGCAAAAGCCATGCTCGAACACGAACATAAGACCGTGATCAATCAGGTTGCGATCGCAAGGGCGCCGATCGCGTCAGGCTGATGAGCGAGAAGACCGTCAGTCTCCCGAGTGCGAGGCCTGCACCTTGCTCGCGGATGCCTGGGCGTCGAGATAGCAGGGCTTGTACATGGTCTGCAGCTGCCTGCCGCGCAGGAAGATCATGTGCGGCGTGAGGCCGCCGCGCTGGGCGATCCAGCGCCTTATCGGCGTCGGATACATCGAATACAGCATCTGGGTTGCCTCGGGATTGGTCACCGCGCGGCCGTTGGCCCCGAAATCCCAGGCGGCGTGGAAACCCAGATTGGCATGTGAGGTCACGCAAATCCGATCGCGCGGGATCGCGCCGAGAACGATGGTGCAAGCCGAGGCGCAGAGCCCGTCGATGATGACGGCCTCGCCCGAATTGCGCAGGCCCTGGTATTTGTCCACGTAGGTGCCGATCCGGCCGCCGCGATCGTCGGCAATTCGCACCACGGCCCGACTGGCCCCCATCCCCGCCACCAACAGAACGGCCGCGAGCAACACCGTCGCCAATTTCATGTCCAAACCCCAGTTCAACCGCGTCAAACCGAATTCGATGGTCTGCGGGATCGGGACGGAGCGTGTTGCCAGATCGTGATTTTGTCTAGGCGGGCAGAGTCGCCGACACCAAATTCAAATCGAGTGTTGCCGGCGTGCTGCACCATCGACCCCAACTCATTCCAAAATGAAACAGGTTCGTCGTCCGCGGGTGGTAATGTGAGGCCGGTTGCACGTCGGCAGATCGGGTGCCTCCGAAATTGACTCCGGCCCCTCCGCCCGCGGAACCGCTGCCGTTCGCCGCGGATCGAAGGGTCGATCGAGAACCGAGGATTGGCAGATGCGCCGGATTCGGTACGTTCTGGACGTTGCGGCCCTGCTGATCGCTGCCACCTGCGCTTGCCGTGCATCCGCCGACACGATCGACGTCAAAGGTGTGGCGCGCACCTACAGCGCAGAGCTTGTGGACACAAAGCCGGCGCCGCTGGTCATCGTCCTGCATGGCCATACCGAAACCGGCGCCGACATGGCGGCGCGCACCTCATGGCCAATCCTCGCCAAACGCGAGCATTTCGGCGTGTTGTTCCCCGACGGGCTGCGCCGCGCCTGGGTCGATCTGCGGCCCGCAAGCCAGCGCAGCCACCCCGCGCCGCCCGATGGTACCGACGACACAGCCTTCATCGCCGCCCTGATCGCGAAATATATCGGGGACGGCACGGCCGATCCGAAGCGCATCTACGTCACCGGCGCGTCCAATGGCGGGGCGATGGCCATGACGCTGGTCTGCGCGCACGCCGAGTTGTTGGCGGCGGCGGCAAGCTTGATCTTCAACCTTACCGACGAAATGGCAAACGCCTGCCATCCCTCCCGCGCGGTGCCGATGCTGATGATGAACGGCACCGCCGATCCCTTGATTCCTTTCGCGGGCGGACGGGGCACCAGCCGCTTCGCGTTGGACGGTTTCTGGTCGACCGACCGGACGCTTGGCTTCTGGCGGCAGAACAACGGCTGCGAAGCCGCGGACGCCGCCGCGATCGATCTTCCCGATCGCGACCCGGACGACGAGAGCACGGTGACGCGGATCACCTCGCGCTGTCCGGCAGGACAAGACGTCGTGCTCTACCGCATCAACGACGGCGGCCATCGCATACCCGGCCGCCTTTCCGATGTGCGCTTTCCGCGCATCGTGAGCTACATGCTCGGGCCGCAGAACCACGACATCGACGCCGCCGAGACGATCTGGGAATTCTTCAAGAGCTTTCCGTGATGACCTGCGAGGTAATCGATCCGGGCGCCTGCCTTCTCGATAGTAGCTCAGCCGATCCATTCGGCGCCATCGACGGAGAACACGAGATGACCGACGCCAACACGATTGCCCGCCACTATATCGAGCTGTGGAATGAGACCACGCCGAGCCGCCGCCGCGAAATTCTGAGCCAGCACTGGACGTCGGACGCGACCTATGTCGATCCCCTGATGCGCGGCGACGGCCACGACGCCGTGGATGCGCTGATTGCCGGCGTGCAGCAGCGTTTCCCGGATTTCAGATTCAAGCTGATCGGCGAGCCCAACGGCTTCGGCGACCATGTCCGCTTCTGCTGGGGGCTCGGCCCCGACGGCACCGACAGCCCGATCAAGGGCACCGATTTCGCCACCCTGAAGGACGGCCGCATCAAGAGCATCACCGGCTTTCTCGATCAGGTCCCGCCGGGGGCGTGACGGACGATGAGGTAAAACAAAGCCGCGCCAACCCGAGGGTTGACGCGGCAATGAAGCTTCTGTTGCCAGGCGCTTCAGACCCCGAACAGGTTACGCCGCGAGGCGCACTTCGTTCAATGCAACGTTATCGTTTGCATTTAGGTTTTTGACCCGATAACGGCGGTATCATGCCGGGCACAATTCAGAGCTTCTTCGCGACCATCGATCCTATTTCGCCCCCGCCCTAGCAGCCCAGGGATTCGGCCTTCCGGCCGAATCGATCTCACCGAGATGAGACCTTTAAGCTCAAGCTGCTAGGGTGGAGGCGCCGGGTACTGCCCCCGGGTCTGCCCGCAGTCCGCTCTAAGTTTCAGCGCCATCGTCTTGCGACGCAGCGACCGTACGCGCGATTGCGGGGGAAAGATAGGCTTCATGTCTGCCGCGAACCGGCGCTGCGGCGCCGGCACAGCCGGGCCGCCAAATATCTCATCCGAACCGATCCGGTTGGAATGCCGACAAGTCTGAAACGTCGTTTCGACCTTCGATGAGGCTTGCGACAATCCGGCTCGTGACGGCAGCCAGGGTCATGCCGAGATGTCCGTGACCGAAGGCGTGGATGAGATTCGGATGATGTCGGCTGGGTCCGATCACCGGCAGCGAGTCGGGAAGCGACGGGCGAAAGCCCAGCCATTGCCTCTCGATGGGCCCCAGATTAGGGAACAGTTGGCGCACGCCGCGCTCGAGCAGCGCTACGCGGTCGGGATTGAGGGGCGCGGAGAGACCGCCAAGCTCGACCGTCCCCGCAACGCGCAGACGACCTTCCATGGGCGTGACATAGAAGCCGAGATCGACCGGGCTCACGGGCCGCTTGATCGGACACGCCGCCATCGCGAACTCGATATGGTAGCCACGTTCGGTATCGAGGGGGACGTTGGATCCGCCTTGCCGGGCAAGCGAACGCGACCAGGCGCCGGCGGCGAGAACGACGGTATGCGCCTGGACAGCGAGATCGCCACAGGTGAGCCGGATCTGCCCGCTGCTCTGGGGCTCCAATCGCTCGACACCAGCGCGTTGAAACGACGCGCCGCTTGCTTGCGCCGCGGCCGTCAACCGTCTTGTCAAAGTGCGGGGATCGACGATGTGGGCCGCGTCCGGGAAAAACACACCGCCTGCCACTGGCGGAAGCGCAGGCTCCAGCTCTGCGACTTCGGCCGGGCTCAACCTGTCCTGCCGGACACCCACTTCATCCCGCAGCCGAGCGGCCCATTCGCTGTCCATGGCCGGCATCGTGTCGCGGTAGACATAGAGGCAGCCCTCATGGCGAAACAGATCCGACGCCTCAGCCTGCATCGCGAGATCGCGCCAGGCCGGCATCGCATCCTTCAGCAGACCCGCCAATGCGTGGCCGTTGCGGCGCGCGCGCGCCGGCATCGACTGCCAGGCAAAGCGCGATAGCCAGGGCAACAGCGCGGGCAGAGCAGCGTGGCGGATCGCAAGCGGACTGTTCGAGCCAAGGAGCAGTGCTGGCAAATTGCGCAGCACATCGGGATTGCCAATCGGCGCGCAGCCATAGGATGCGATGGCGCCGGCATTGCCGTACGACGCGCCCATTCCCGGCTCGTTCGGATCGATGACGACCACCTCCCGGCCGGCCGCCGCCAGCCGCAGTGCGGTCGCAAGCCCGATAATGCCGGCCCCGACGATTGCGACGTCTGTTTTGATCGACGCCACCATCGCGGTTCAGACTGCGCCGGAGATTTCGAGATGGCCGGCGCTCAGGAGTTCGGCGATGATCGCGAGCGCATGACGCAAGTCAGTCCGCGAAGGTGCCGCGCCCAGATTGATGCGCACGGCGTGGGCCAGAGTCTCGCGCCCGACCGCGAACGCATCGGCCGGGAGCAGGCCGACGCCGCGTTGGCGGCAGGCCCGGGCAAATCCGGCGCCGCGCCAAGGCTCAGGCAGATGCAGCCAGGCATGGGGCGAGGTCTCATCGGTCTGAACGTCGAAGGCCGCCAGCACCTCGCGCAAGATGGCTTGCCGCCCGCGCAGTTCCTCACGCTGGATGTCGATGATCCGCGCCGCAGTCCCGTCCTCGAGCATATTGGTGGCAACCAGCGCGGTGAGCGGGCTGATGCTCCAGCAATCGATGCGTAGCGCCGCCGCGACATTGCCCAGAACCGCGCGCGGAGCGACCACGAAGCCATAGCGAAGACCGGGCGCGATGCATTTCGACAGGCCACTGATGTGAACGGTCAATTCGGGCTCCAGCGCCGCGAACGATGGGATGACGCGATCGAGCAGTGGACGGTAGACATCGTCCTCGATGATCAGCACGTTGTGGCGACGGGCGACTGCGGCAAGCGCGCGACGGCGCTCTTCGCTCAAGGTGACCGTTGTCGGATTATGCAGGCTGGGCACCAGAAAAACCGCACGAGGACGCAAGGTCGCGCACGCCGCTTCGAAAGCGTCCGGTCGCATGCCCTCGCGGTCAATCGGCAGCCCGCGCAGGTCGAGGCCTTCCGACCGGCACAGCGCGCTGATGCCTTGATAGGTGATGGAATCGGCCAGGATGATGTCGCCGCGCTGCGCCAGGGCGCGCAAGACGCAGGCAAGACCATGCTGGGCGCCATCCGTCAGGACGACGCGGCCGGGCTCGCCGTCGCCTGCGACGCCATTGAGCCAATCCGCGACCGCGGCGCGCGCCCAGAGCGGACCTTCGGGTGGGTGATAGTCCTGCAGATTGCCGAAGCGACGATCCTTGGCGAGGCGCGGCAGCAGCGTCGCCAGCGCCTCACGATAGGCCGACGTCGCCGGTCGGTTCACCGACAGATCGATCAGCCCGGCCTCGTCGCTGGGCGCGGATTTGAACGAACCGTCGTCGGTCTCGCTCACGGCGATCAGGGTTCCGCGGCCGGGACGGGCCTCAACCAACCCGCGCTGCTGCAGTGCGGAGAAGGCGCGCGTGACGGTCGTGACGTTGATGCCGAGCGAGCGTGCGATTTCGCGATGCGGCGGCAGCCTCGCGCCCGCCACCAATTCACCGCGCGCGATACGCTCGCCGATCGCGTCCGCCAGGCGCTGATAGATCGGCCTGTCGTTGTCAGCCAATTGCAGATTATCGAGCATGCCGCTTTGGCGTCCTCAGCGTCTTGTCCCCATCACGGGCCCTCTTATCACGGGGCAACATATCAGACAATCTAACTTGTCCCCAGAGATCAAGCCTCTTAATTCGGCCAATTACCATGATATCTGATCAAAAAATGCGCCGATGACGGGATTGACGCCGGAGTTATCCGGAAATAACGTCACTCAATAGCAGATTGTATGGTCACATAATTCAGACAAGAGATCGTCATCCAAAGTGCGCTCGAGGGGCCGGCGATGATTTGGGCCAAGCAGGATACGGTGATTCTCGGGAGTTCGGGCGCAGGCGCGGCGGCGCAGCGTGGCGCCAATTCCCGCAGCGATACCCCGGGCGCGGCGATGAGGCGCGAGCCGGCACACGACAGCCGTGGCGACGCCCATTTTGTCGAATTCATCGACGTCGAGAAAATGTACGGTTCTTTTCATGCCGTGCGGCGGCTCAATCTGAGCATCGGACGCGGCGAGTTCCTGACATTCCTGGGGCCTTCGGGCTCCGGCAAGACCACGACCTTGAACATGCTGGCGGGCTTCGAGCGCCCGAGCCGGGGCGCGATCACGCTCGACGGCAAATCGGTCGACCGCCTGCCGCCCTACGAACGCAATATCGGCATGGTGTTCCAGAACTACGCGCTGTTCCCGCATATGAGCGTGGCCGACAATGTCGCCTTCCCGCTTTCGGTGCGGAAGGTTGCCAAGGCCGAAATCGGGCCACGCGTCACGCGCGCCCTCGAAATGGTGCAGCTGGAGCGCTTCAAGGACCGCAGGCCGGCCCAGCTTTCGGGCGGCCAGCAACAGCGCGTCGCACTCGCCCGCGCGCTCGTCTTCCAGCCAACCCTCGTTCTGATGGACGAGCCGCTCGGCGCGCTCGACAAGAACCTGCGCGAGCACATGCAGATCGAGCTGAAGCAGATCCACGAGATGCTCGGCGTCACCATCGTCTATGTCACGCACGACCAGAGCGAAGCGCTGACCATGTCGGATCGCGTCGCCATCTTCGAAAGCGGGTCCATCGTTCAGATCGGAACGCCTGATCGATTGTACAACGAGCCGGCGACCGCGTTCGTCGCCAGCTTCATCGGCGAAAACAATGCGCTGGATGGCGTGGTCGAAAGCGTCGGCAATGGGCGATGCGTCGTCGCGCTGCCGACCGGATTAAAGGTTGCCAGCCTCGCGATCGGCGATGTCAGCCCCGGCGCGCCGGTCCAGCTGACGATCCGGCCCGAGCGGATCGCGCTGTCGCCGGCCGGCGGCGCATCGGACAATCGTCTACAGGCCACCGTCGATGGCCGCATCTATCACGGCGACCATCAGCGCCTGCTGGCGCGTCTGGCGAGCGGACAGGTGCTGACCGTGAAAATCGGACCGGAAGCAACAATGGCGACCGGCGAAGCGATCGAGCTTTGCTGGCCGACATCAGATTGCCGGGCCTTTCCGGCAGGCGCCGTCGCCGACGGCAAACGATCGAACACAGGGAGCGTTTTATGAAGCGAGTATCCAGGACGACCTTGCTTGCCTTGGCGAGCGCCGCGATCATTTGTCCGCTGCAGCCCGTCAGCGCCGAAGAACTCACCATCATGGCCACCGGCGGCGCGTGGCAGGCTGCGCTACGACAGGCCTGGTTCGAACCTTTCGCCAAGAAGATGGGCGTCAAGTTCAACGAGCAGGAATATACCGGCGAGCTCGGCAAGATCAAGGCGATGGTCGAGACCGGCAATGTGCCGATCGACCTCGTGACGGTCGAGACCTCGACCGTACTGCAGGGTTGCGACGCCGGCGTTCTGATCCGCATCGATTATTCGAAGGTCGCCGATCGTTCGCGATTCCTGCCGGGCACGGCGCTCGATTGCGGTGTCGGCATCGATGTCTACGGCGACGTGTTGGCCTATGATACGACCGTGCTGAAGGAGGCGCCGGCCTCGGTGCTCGATATTTTCGACACCAAGAAATTCCCGGGCAAGCGCGCCATGCGCAAGGCGCCGGCGCAGAATCTCGAATGGGCGCTGATGGCCGATGGCGTGCCGATCGCCGACGTCTACAAGGTGCTGGGCACACCGGCCGGTGTCGACCGCGCCTTCAAGAAGCTCGACACCATCAAGAAGGATATCGTCTGGTGGGATGCCGGCGCCCAGCCGCCGCAACTGCTTGCCTCCAAGGAGGTGGTGATGACGACCGCGTGGAACGGTCGCATTCAGAACGCGATCGACACTGACAAGCGCCCCTTCGCGATCGTCTGGAACGACCAGATCGTCGAATACGACATGATCGCGATTCCGAAGGGTGCCAAGAACCTCGACCTCGCCTACAAATATCTCGCCTATGCCGCCGAACCCGAGGTCGGCGCGCAGCTCGGCCGCTTCATCCCTTATGGGCCGGTGCTGTCGGATGCAACGCCATTCGTGCCCAAGGATGTGCTGCCGAAACTGCCCACCGCGCCGGACCACATGAAGAGCTATCTGGTCGGCGACGTGGAATTCTGGGGCGACCATGGCGAGGATCTGGTCAAGCGCTTCAACGCCTGGCTCGCCCAATAGAGTAGCGCCGGCAGGAAGGATCGAGCGATGCCCGATCCTTCGCCTGGATGCGAGGACCGCTTCATGTCGTCGATCGCCATGCCAATCGTCAGAGCGAGCGAGCATCGCGACAGCCTGCGCCCGCTGGCGCTGGCCGCGCCGTTGCTGCTTTTGTTGTTTTTCAGCTTCGGCGCGCCGATCGTGGCGTTGCTGTCACGCGCCGTCTACGAACCGACCATCGCCAATGCGCTGCCGCACACGATCGCAGCGCTGCGCCAGGACAGCGGCACGGGCGTGCCGGACGAACCGGTCTTCGTCGCCCTTGCCGCCGATCTGAGGGAGGCCCAGGCCGCGGGCACCCTTTATGAATTCGCAAAAAGCCTCAACACCCGCCTGTCAGGCGCGCGCAGCCAGGTGCTGCGCGCGGCGCGCCTCGCCGCGCAGGCCAATCCGGCGACCAAGGAGGCGATGATCAAGGCGGCGCCGCTTCTCGGCGAGCCGCAAGGCTGGACGGCGATCCGCACGGGCACGAAGCGCTTCACCTCGTTCTTTCTGCTCAGCGCCTTCGATCTGCGCTGGACCGATCAGGGGACGATCGGCGCGGTGTCAGCCGATCAGGCGGTCTTCCTTCGCGTCTTCGGCCGAACCTTTCTGATCGCGACGCTGGTCACGCTGGCAACCCTGGCGCTCGCCTTTCCGCTCGCCTTCCTGATGACCAGCCTGCGGCCGGCGCTGGCCGGCATCGTCCTGGTTCTGGTGCTGCTGCCGTTCTGGACGTCGATTCTGGTGCGCACGGCAGCCTGGACCGTGATCCTGCAAAAATATGGTCTCCTCAACGACCTGCTGCTCTGGCTCGGCGTGACGTCCGATCGCCTCGAACTGATGTATTCCAGGACCGGCCTCATCATCGCGATGACGCATATCCAGCTGCCTTTCACGCTGCTGCCGATCTATAGCGTGATGCGCTCGGTGCAGCCCTCTCTGGTCAGAGCAGCCCAATCGCTCGGGGCTCGGCCTTTCACGGCGTTCTGGCGGGTCTATCTGCCGCAGGTCATGCCGGGGGTTCTGGCCGGCTGCCTGCTCACCTTCATCCTGTGCCTTGGTTATTACATCACCCCGGTCCTGATCGGCGGAGCCAGCGACCAGCTGGTCAGCAATTTCATCGCCAATTACGTCAATGCCGAGCTGAACTGGGAAATGGCCGCAGCGCTCAGCTTCGTGCTGCTCGCGTCCACGCTCGGCCTCTACGTCACGATGACGCGCTATCTCGGCCTCGACCTCTTCAAGATGGGATGAAGCGCCATGCTGTTGTCGCCCTATCCGACCACCGCCGAACGGATCCGCGTCGCAGCGCTGTGGTTCTGGTGCGTGCTGGTGCTGGTCTTCCTGGTGGTGCCGATTTTCGTGCCGGTGCCGCTGTCATTCAACAGCGGTTCGTTCTTCACCTTCCCGCTCGCCGGCCTGTCGACGCGCTGGTATGAGGTCGTGCTCGGGACGCCGCGCTGGCGCGCCGCCATCGGCAACAGCCTGCTGATCGGATTGGGCGCGACCATTCTGGCGACCGTGCTGGGAACGCTGACCGCGATCGGCCTGTCCGATCCCAGATTCCCGGCGCGACGGTTCGTCGTGCCCTTGCTGATTTCGCCGCTGATCGTCCCGGTCGTGGTGACGGCGGTCGGCACCTATCTGTTCTACGCCCGCGTCGGCCTCGCCAACACCTATGGCGGCATCATCCTCGCGCATACCGTTCTGGCGAGCCCGTTTGTCGTGGTCACCGTGGGCGCCAGCCTTACCGGCTTCGACCGCAACCTGATGCGGGCGACATCCATCCTCGGCGCCAAGCCGCTGACCGGATTCCTGCGGGTCATGCTGCCGCTGATCCTGCCCGGCGTGCTGTCAGGCGCCGCGTTCGCCTTTGTGACATCGTTCGATGAGGTGGTGGTGGTGCAGTTTCTCGCCAATGCCGAGCAGCGCACCCTGCCGCTGGAAATGTTCACCGGCCTGCGTGAGCAGTTGAGCCCCGCGATCACGGCGGCCGCGACGTTGATGATGGGCTTGTCGATCCTGTTGCTGATCGTCGCGAATTTGCTCGCGCGCCGGTCGCGGCGGATCGCCGGCGCCGCGCCCGAATAGATCGGCACACCCTTGGTGTTTCATGGACTCTGCGAGAGGCGCTCCCGTATGTCCTATCACACGACGATCAACGGCACGCGCTGGACTTTTGCCGATCTGAAGACGCTGCTTGCCAAGGCCTCGCCGGCGCGCTCCGGCGATGCGTTGGCCGGCATCGCGGCGCAGAGCGCCATCGAGCGCGTCGCGGCCCAGATGGCACTGGCCGATCTTCCTCTCAAGACATTCCTCAATGTCGATCTGGTGCCGTATGAGGAAGACGAGGTGTCGCGACTCATTGTCGACAGCCATGATCTGGGCGCCTTCGCGGCGGCGTCGCACCTGACCGTCGGCGGATTCCGCGAATGGCTGCTCGACACTCGGACGACGGCGAGCCAGCTCACAGCACTTGCCCCCGGCCTGACCCCGGAAATGGCTGCCGCCGTGTCGAAGATCATGCGCGCGCAGGACCTGATTGTCGTCGCCGCCAAGTGCAGCGTCGTGACGGCCTTCCGCAACACGATCGGGTTAGCCGGACGGCTGTCCACGCGCCTGCAGCCGAACCATCCGACCGACGACTCCCGCGGCATTGCCGCCAGTCTGCTTGACGGGCTGCGGTTCGGCGTCGGCGACGCCGTGATCGGCGTCAATCCGGCCACCGATAGCGTGCAGGATTATGTGCGGATCGTAACCCTGCTCGACGAGATCCGGCAGCGTCTCGACACCCCGACGCAGACCTGCTGCCTCGGCCATGTCACGACCGCGATCCAGGCCATCAATTTCGGCGCCCCGGTCGATCTGGTCTTCCAGTCCATTGCCGGCTCGGAAAAAGCCAATCGCGGGTTCGGGATCAGTCTGTCGGTTCTGGCGGAGGCGCATGATGCCGCGCTGTCCCTCGGCCGCGGCACGGTCGGCCACAACGTCATGTATTTCGAAACCGGCCAAGGCAGCGCACTATCCGCGGACGCGCATTTCGGCGTCGATCAGCAGACGATGGAGGCGCGCGCCTACGCCGTCGCGCGGCGGTTCAAGCCGCTGCTGATCAACACCGTCGTCGGCTTCATCGGTCCCGAATATCTCTACAACGGCAAGGAAATTGCACGCGCCGGGTTGGAGGACCATTTCTGCGCCAAGCTGCTCGGCCTGCCGATGGGCTGTGACGTCTGCTACACCAACCATGCGGAAGCCGATCAGGACGACATGGACGCGCTGCTCACGCTCTTGAGCGCGGCGGGGGTGACGTTCGTCATCGCGGTTCCCGGCGCCGACGATATCATGCTGAATTATCAGAGCCTGGCGTTCCACGACATTCTCTACGTCCGCCAGACACTGGGCCGGCGATGCGCGCCAGAATTCGAGGATTGGCTACAGAAGATCGGCCTCGCCGACCCGGACGGGCGTCTGCTTGAGAAGGGAGCGTCCGCAGCCATCGGCCCGGCCGTGGCGCTGATCGCGGCGATGGAAGCCTGATGATGCCGGACGACCCGCCGGATCAAAACGGTCAGCTCGCAGCGGCCGACGACCTCTTAACCCTGCGACGCTTCACGCCGGCACGGATCGGGCTCGGGCGGGCCGGGTCCGGACAGCTGACCGCGACCAGCCTCCAATTCATGCGCGATCATGCGCGCGCACGCGACGCCGTTCATGCCGCGCTTGATTTTGAAGCGCCCGGGTCATCGCTTCGCGCGCGCGGCTGGAGCGTCGTCCGTGTCCACAGCGCGGCTCGGGATCGGACGGAGTATCTGCGCCGGCCGGATCTGGGGCGGCGCCTTGCTCCCGTTGGCTGGCCTGTCTTCGAGGAGGGGATGCGGGGCAGCGATGTCGCGATCGTCGCTGCGGATGGCTTGTCAGCCCTGGCCATCGAGACCAACCTCGTACCGGTGCTCGACCATTTGCGGCCGCTGTTGCTTGCTCGCCGCTACACGATCGGCCCCTTGGTTCTCGTCGAACAAGGGCGGGTCGCCATCGGCGACGAGATCGGCCAATTGCTGGACGCGAGGCTGGTGGTGGTTCTGATCGGCGAACGGCCCGGGCTATCGGCTGCGGATTCGCTCGGGGCCTATATCACCTGGCAACCAGGGATCGGCGCGATGGATTCGAGCCGGAACTGCATATCGAATATTCGACCCGAGGGGCTTCCGCCCGAAGACGCGGCCGCACAAATTATTGACGTGATCACGCAGGCATTTGCGCATGAAATGACCGGCGTGCGGTTGAACGATGTCCGCGCCGTCACGCCGTCCGGCGCTGCAGTGATCACGCACCGCCCCTAATTCGGGATGAAGCAGCGCGACTTCAGTCTGAAATTCGCAACCAGGTCCGAAACGCCACTATGACGTCAAGGGCTCCGGAGGTATCCCTACGCGATGGCGCGTTTCAGCCTATCCTGGATTGAGGACCTCCATGCCCCGCCACACCTTTTTTTGCATCGACGCGCACACCTGCGGCAATCCGGTTCGGGTGGTGGCCGGCGGCGCCCCGATCCTTCCCAATGTGCCGATGGCCGAAAAGCGCGAGATATTTCTGCGGGACCACGATTGGGTGCGACGCGCACTGATGTTTGAACCGCGCGGCCACGACATCATGTCGGGATCGATCCTCTATCCGCCGTCACGCCCCGATTGCGATGTCGGTGTCCTCTTCATCGAAGTCAGCGGCTGCCTGCCGATGTGCGGCCACGGCACCATCGGAACCGTGACCGCAGCGATCGAGGAAGGGCTCGTCCAACCGAGGCAAGAGGGACACCTCGCGATCGAGGCCCCTGCGGGGCGGATCACCATCGAATACTCCAAGGCCGGGCAATACGTCGAGCAGGTTCGGCTCCACAATATCGCGAGCTACCTGCACGCGTCCGACGTGGACATCGATATTCCCGGGCTGGGAACGCTGCAGGTCGATCTCGCCTACGGCGGCAACTATTACGCCATTATCGAGCCGCAAGCGAATTGGGCCGGCCTCGATGCCATGCCGGCGAGCGAGATCGTCAGACTGAGTCCTCTCGTTCGCAAGGCGGCCGAGGGGAGGCTCGGTCCGGTTCATCCCGAAGATCCCCGCATCCGCGGCGTCAGCCATGTGATGTGGTGCGACAAGCCGCGCGCGCCAAAGGCGGACGCGCGCAACGCCGTGTTTTATGGCGACAAGGCGATCGACCGCTCCCCCTGCGGGACAGGATCGTCGGCACGCATGGCCCAACTCGTGGCGAAAGGCCGGCTTAAGGTCGGAGCCGAGTTCGTCCACGAAAGCATCATCGGGACGCTGTTCGACTGCCGGGTCGAAGCGACCGCGAAGGTCGGTAACTACGCTGCGATCATGCCGAGCGTCGCCGGTTGGGCGCGGGTCACCGGGCACAACACGATTTACGTCGATGACCGCGATCCCCTGGCCCACGGCTTTCAGTTGACGTAGCGCCCGCGGCGCGCCGATCGCGCTACCGGTGGTCAGCCGGGATCGCAATCGTCAATCTGTCAATTGTTGCCCCCACGCCGACGGCGACTTGAACCTGTTGGGCCACCGGGAGCTTGCCTGTCGCCGTGCATGGCGCTCGCGCCGCGCCGCCTTACCACGCCACGCGGACGGTGCCGATGCCGGCATAGGTCTGGCCGTGAGCGGCGAACTGGGTCTCGAACTTGCTGCCGAGCGTGATGCTGCGGGTGACCTTCAGTTCGGAGCCGGCGGAGAGCAGCGCGGAATCCTTCGCCGGTGTCGCGCCGGTGACGATGAAGTTCGCGCCCGGCAGCACCTGGAACGCGGCCGCGGCCTGTGGGTCGCTCACCCAGTCGTGCGCATAGGCGGCGCGCGCGCGCAACGTCCACGGCATGGTGTCGAGCGTCGTGGTGTGGTCGAAGCGGGCGCCCACCTCGGCGCGGATATCGCTTGCGTTCTGGGCGGCAAAGTTGAGCCCGAAGCCGCCGGCGGCGACATCGATTTCGCGGTAGCCCGGAATGTGCACGCTCTGCGCCTGCATCGCCGCGTAAGGCGTGACGCCAAGCTGATTGGTTCCGGCGAGCTGATAGAGCGCGTAGCGGTAGCCGACCTCGACACGTCCGCCGAAGCCCTGCGGGTCGAAGCGCGCCGTCAGGTGATCGAGACCGACCGCCATGCGGTCGGTCTGCGCCCACTGCCCCGTGTAAGCGAGCGCGGCCGACAGATAAGCGGAGCCGAAGCGCGTCGTGCCGTAGACGCCGGCCTGGAACGCATCGCTCCTTCCGGAGCCAAGCCCGTTCGCCACGCTCCAGCCGGTGGCGCCGCCGGCGAGCGCAAAGCCGATCGTGATGTCGGGACGCCAGCGATAATCCATGCCCGCGGCGATGCCGCCGGTGCGAGCCGTGAGATCGTTGCTTCCGACGACGGGATCGCCGCTGGTGCGGTTGTAGCCGCCGAACGCCGTGCCCCACAGGGTCGCTCGCTGCTCGAAGGGCGGCGGCGCCTTGTACATCGGCGCCTTCAGCACCGAGGCATAAGCGAGCGAGACCTCGGATGGTCCCTCGGCGCGCGCGTCCGGGGCAAAGCCCATGGCCTGGGATCCGGCCGAGCTCATTCCGCTGCGGCCATCGACGAACGGATCGAGCATCAGATCCAGGAACTCGCTCATGAGTTGGAACGAACTCGTCTGCGAGCCGGTCGCGACTTCGCCGTCGAGCAGCGACAGCGCGTTGCCGAGATTGGCGCCGGCGAGACCGAACAGGCCGACAAAGCCTGGCGGCAGCGCGCCGCCGTTGTTGAAGAAATTGTTGAGCGTGCTGGCGACATTCTGCTGGTTCTGATTGAGCGGGGTGCCGTTGCCCAGCGCACCGCTCAGACTGAGGATGACGTCGGTCGATGTGTAGCTGAGGCTCTGCGCAAAGCCAGGAAGATTGGTGACGAGATTGTCGAACGTGCCGCTGCGTCCGCCGTTCGCCGACAGGATCGTGTAGCTTCTCTTCATGTAGCTGCCGGGGGCGAACTGCGTATCGACCGTACCCGCCAGCGTCGCCGTCCCGCTGATCATCGCCTCGGACGCCGCCGCCGGCGTCAGCTGGACCAGGTAAATCGCGCCCGACTGGAAGGCGAGATTTCCCGCGACAGTCATCGTGCCCGGGGCGGCGAGCGGACCGGGCGCAAAGGTGCCGCCGCTCCTGACTGTCAATGCGCCGGCGGTACCGGTGCCGGAGATCGCGCCGCCGCTGTTCACCGTCGTCGCCGAATTCGCGATCGACCCGTTCACCACCAGCATGCCGCCATTGATCGTGGTGGGACCGGTATAGGTATTGTTCGCCGTGAGTATCGTCGTGCCGCTGTCGACGATCACGGAGCCCGACCCCTGGATCGGAATAGCGAAATCGTAGCCCGTGCCGGTGTGGTTGAAGACGACCGTGCCGGTGCCGGCGCCGAACACGATCGCCGGCGCCGAGATCGTACCCGGCGCGGCGGCGGCCTGGCCATGCGCCGAGCCGATATTGATGGCGCCGGTCGCGCCGGCGTTGAGCGCAACCTGGATGGCGCTGGTGCTGCTCACCGCGCCGCCACTGGCGACCGTCAACGCACCGCTCGCGGTGCCGCCGCCGATTCCGGTAAAGGTGCCGGTTGTATCCGTGTTGGTGTTGTCGCCGATGATCAGGCTGCCGGTGCTCCAGGTCGAGCCGGCGCCAGTCACCAGCACGGTGCCGACGCTGTTGGCCCCCACACTGTTGGCGTCGAGACTGCCGCCGGACGGAGCACCAGGCTGGGTAAGCGTGAGGCTACCAGGCGCCGCCGAGGAAAATCCGATGACGGCGGTCGTACTGGTAACGGTGGCGCCGGCGAAGACCATGAGATCTCCCGTGCCGAACTGCCCAACCGTGAGCATTCCCGAAGCCTGCAGTATGGATCCGGCACCGCTGACCGAAATCCTGTCGATGAAGCCGCCGCCGCCATCGGGCAGCACGCCGACGTTGATCGACGGCGCCGAAACCAATCCGCCGTTGCTGATATTCACGGCGCCGGTGCTGTTTCCGGCACCGAAGCCGCTCTGGAAATACCCGATGCTCAACGCGTTCAGATTGGTCCATGTCGAACCGGCACCGTCGACGACCACCGTATTGACGCTGTTTTGCCCGGCAAAGTCGCCGACAAACGCGGCGTTGCTGATGACTTTGCCGCCTTGTTGAATAGCGAGACCCGTCATGTTGACCGGATTATCGACAAAAAACTGGTTGGTGCCTTCAAATTGACTGGTGTTGGTATCGACGGCGTTGGCAGCGTCACGCGCCGCGTCCCACAGCGACCCCACGCCCTTTACCGTGACGACGCCGGTTGCATTGGTGCCAGGGCTCACGGGAGCAAAGCCGCCGATCTGAGCACCGTCGCTGCTGACCTGGCCACCGTTCTGCACCGTCATGCTGCTGCCGGGACTGCCGTTCACACCGACGTCGATGACCGCGCCGTTGGCTATCAGCCTCGCGTTGTCGACGGTCACCGTTCCCGAGCCGTTGCCGGTGCCGAGCGGCGTCGGACCCATAGCGACGACGATTGCACCGGCCGCATTGACAGTGCCGCCAGCCTGAATTGACAGCGACCCGGTGTCACCAGCGCCTACCACAAAACTGCCGGTTTTCCAGGTCGAATTGACACCCGTAACGGTGATGCTGCTGCCGGCGCTGCCGGCCACGGCGGCGATGCTGCCCCCCGTGCTCGTGACCGTGCCGCCATTCATTATCGTCAGAGTACCAAGCCCTGAGGCGCCGACGGTCATGTCGCCGAAGCCGAAGACAGCGTTGATGGCGTTGATACTGCCGCCGTTGACGATGACGGTGCCCCGGCCGCTAGGTTGGACGCCCAGTATGACACCAAGGAAGCCGCTCACCGCGCCGTCGGGATTGACGATCAGCGTACCGGTGCCGGTATCGCCGACAAAGAGCGTGCCCGCGTTGAATCCCGGGCTAGTATTGGTCAGGGTGGACAGGTGCGCCAGATTCGGCGCCGTGGCGCTGCCGACCGTGACCGTGCCGGTGCCAATCGAGCCGATCACGACATTGCCTATATGGCCGGTGGTCGTAACCAAGCCGCCATTGGTAATATTCAGAAAGCCGGTCCCGTTATTACCAACTATGAGCGGACCGGTCTCCAAAGTGAAGCTGAAGGTGCTGGGACCACTCAGGGTCCAACTGGCCGGAACAGCAAGGTTGCTGGTGTTCACCGTCACAGCACCGGTCGTGCCTGCGGTATCGCCGATCACAGCGCTATTGGACGTCGCCGCGTTGCTGATGCCATTGATGCCGATCGCTGGATTGACGTTCGGGCTGCCCTGATTGACGACGACGTTGTCGGCGGCGGTCGGGACGCTATTGGGCGACCAGTTTGTCCCATCGAACCAGTCCGCGCTCGTCGCTCCGCTCCAGGACAGGTTGGCCGCCCTGGCCAGAGGCGACCCGGCGACGATCAAGCCCGTCGCGAGCGCCGTTCCAACCAGCAACGGTGAGTGTCTGTGGCGCACCCATCGCGGCTGCGCAGGCACAACAAGTCCAACCGGCAATGTATCAAGACGTGGGATTGCGGGCCTTGCGCGCCGAGATCCCTGACGCAAGCGACAGTTTTGCCGAACTGGCACGACCCGTCCCCCCCGCATGCGAGCACCCTTCGCTCTGCACTCGCTCATTGGTATCAGGTGCCCGCAAAACACCGTAGGTTGTCGAATTGCGATCAGCAATTTGGAAGTTTGATCCCGACATCTGAAACGCCGGATGTGTGGCTAAAGTGCAACAACGCGAATATCTGCGCATGCGTTGCTGCTCACCGCAGCCGCGAAACCCGGTGCGCGCGTTGATGCGTGGCGGCGCGGACGCGCGCACTGGGTCGAAGCGACCGCGAAGGTCGGTAACTACGCCGCGATCATGCCGAGCGTCGCCGGTTGGGCGCGGGTCACCGGACACAATACGATTTACGTCGATGACCGCGATCCGCTGGCCCACGGCTTTCAGTTGACGTAGCGCCCGCGGCGTGGCGGTGCCAGCCGTGATCGCGCTCCCGGTGATCAGCCGAGATCGCGTCTTTGCCCTTCGCTTCGCTTACCCAGCCCCGATAATCAGCGGCCGTACAGACCGGTCACGGTGGATTTCGCCAGGGTGTGGAAGTGCAGGTCGAAACCGACCAGCGCGGCCGAGGCGTTGTGATCCTTGGCGTCCGGCAGCTTGTCGACGTCGACGGCAAACACCGTGACCTGATAGTGATGCGGCTTGTCGCCGGGTGGCGGGCACGGACCGCCATAGCCGTCGGACCCGAAATCGGTCCGGCTCTGGATCGCGCCTTTCGGCAACAGCTTCTTCTTGGCGTCTCCCGCCCCCTTCGGCAAGGAGGTTACGTTGGCCGGGACATTGAAGACCACCCAATGCCACCAGCCGCTGCCGGTCGGCGCGTCCGGATCGTAAATGGAGACGGCGAAGCTCTTGGTCGCGGCCGGCGCCCCGCTCCAGCTCAGCGCAGGCGAGATGTTGTTGCCGGTGCAGCCAAAGCCCTTGAAGACCTGCTCGTTGACGATCGTTGCGCCTTCCTTGATGTCCGGGCTCGTCAAGGTCAGGTCTTCCGCCCCCGCAGCACTTGCGCCGAGCAGACTCAAGCCAACCGCTCCAACCAAGATCGCCGATCTCGCCATGGCATCGCCTCCCTTTTGATATGATTTTTGTCTGCGCATTGATGTGTCGCAGTGTTTGGAGCGGGCGAAGGGAATCGAACCCTCGTATGCAGCTTGGGAAGCTGCCGTTCTACCATTGAACTACGCCCGCATCAGCAAGCCCTTGCCGGAACATGCCAACCCAGGGCAACGCTCAGGCACCGACGGAGGCAATCTATCAAGCCCCGCACCGATCAGGCAAGTCTCGACGCGCCGCATCGCACAAATAGAAGCATCGTACTGCAGCTGCGAGCGCGGTGGATTCGCTGCCGAGATCCCGTGACTTCAGGCGCGCTTTGCTGATAGGCTGGCGCGCTTTTCCGATGGCTCGTGATCCGTCTCGTCACGCAGCTTTCGCGAACCTCGGAAAGCCACGGGCACCAGCCAACTCATGATTCCGGTGCCGCCTTTCGATCTGGGATTCCGTCGTCGAATTCGCGCTACACGGCGCAGGACCGTCAGATCGGCGGCATCAGGTCCAGGTTCGCTCCCGCACGCGCATGTCGGCGACGACCTGATCGGGAGGAATGCCATGTTTCTTGGACGCAGTCGCTCGATGCGAGGCCTCGCGTCGGCTCTGATCGGGGAGATCGCCGCCGTCATCGACGGCATCGAGGGCTTTGAAGAAGTTCGGAAGCTCGAGGACATGGAGGCCGGGGCCGACGAACATCTCGACGAACTCGGCGCGGTCAATTTGCCGAAGTTCGCGGTTTACGAGGCAAATGCGGGCCGGCTGGATTTGTTCGAGGCTCCAATACAGCGGCAGATCGCTTATTTCTTCACCCGCGCCGGCAGCCTTGCCGGGCATCTGCACGTGATCGCCTTGACCGACAAGGATTCGCGGGAGCTGTGCAAACGACACGCGATCGACGCGCAGCGGGAGATCAACAATCTGTCGGACCTGGGCGACGACCTGCTGCGCGATCTGCGAAAGATCGTGTCCAAGAAGCAGATCGGGACGATATCCAGGGCCTGATGCCGGATCGCCCGTGCCGACGTGACCTCCGCGTCCGGGGCACGCCGCAGCGCAGGCGACCGCCCCGATCGGCAGGAGAATGCGGATGACCGGAGTCTGGGCGCTTGCGGCATTGTGGTTGGGCCTCGCGCTGATCGCGAGCCTGCTGTCGATCTGGCTGCGGATTTCGACGGCGCTGTCCGAGATCGTCGTCGGAACGATCGCCCAGCTTATCATCGGCGCGGCTATCGGTTCGGCGTTGCTCGGCACCGACGAATCGTGGATCAAGTTTCTTTCCGGCATCGGCGCCATCGTCCTGACCTTCCTCGCCGGAGCCGAGCTTGATCCGGTGGTTTTCAGGTTGAAGTGGCGGGAAGCGACCGCGGTCGGGCTGGCGAGCTTCTTGTTTCCGTTCCTCGCCTGCACCGCGGCGGCGCATTATCTGCTCGGATGGCAGGTGATGCCGAGCTGGCTTGCCGGTGTCGCGATGTCGACGACGTCGGTCGCGGTCGTCTACGCCGTGATGATCGAGTTCGGCTTCAACACCACCGAGTACGGCAAGACGATCCTGGCGGCGTGTTTCATCACCGACCTTGGTACCGTCGTGGCGCTCGGCCTGATCTTTGCGCCCTTCACGATCAAGACGCTGATCTTCCTCGGCGTCGGCGCCGTGGTCTTCCTGGTGCTGCCGTGGCTGACGCCGCGCTTCTTCCGGCTCTACGGAGGCCGCCCCTCGGAGTTGGAAACCAAGTTCCTGCTGCTCTGTCTGCTGGGCATGGGCGCGCTTGCGACCTGGGCCGACAGCGAGGCCGTGCTTCCCGCCTATCTCATCGGAATGGTGCTGGCGGGCACCGTCGGCAAGGATCATGCGCTGGTGCGGCGGTTGCGGACGCTCACCTTCGGCCTGCTGACGCCGTTCTACTTCATCCGCGCCGGCTCGTTCGTGTCGATACCCGCGCTGGTCGCCGCGCCTGCCGCGTTCCTGGTGTTCCTGGCGACCAAGATCGCCGCGAAGGTGATCGGGGTCTATCCGGTGACCAAATTCTTCCGCGCGCCGAACAAGGAGGCGATGTACACCACCCTGCTGATGTCGACGGGCCTGACATTCGGCACGATCTCCTCGCTGTTCGGTCTGTCGCATGGAATCATCGATCAAGGCCAATACTCGGCGCTGGTCGCGGCAGTGATCGCGAGCGCCGTGATCCCGACGGTGATCGCCAATGCGTTCTATCTGCCGCGCCACCTCCTGCCGAGGGCGGAGCCGGCGCAGATCGCCGGCGATCGCCCGGAAGTGACCCCGCTCCGCGCAGTCGCGGGAAAAGCCGAATGACAGGGAGCGATGCCATGTTCCGCAGAATTCTGCACGCCAATGACGGGTCGGAACATGCCTTCCATGCACTCGCGGTGGCGCTCGCACTGGCGCAGCAGAACAATTCGGACCTGCACATGGTTTCGGTGCAGGAGATCGACTACATGCCGGAGTTCATCGAGGAGATCCGCGAGGAGACGGGGACGGCGGCGCGGCGGTTTCACAAGGTCTTGCAGCGGGCCCGCGCGATGGCCGAGGACAGCCATGTCAAACTCGAGACGCATGTCCTCGCCGGCCATCCGGTGCGGGCCATCGTCGATCTTGCCAAGGAACTCGAGGTGAAGCTGCTCGTCATCGGAGCCACCGGCCACTCCGCGCTCTACGAGCGGCTGATCGGCAGCCGCGCCGACCGGATCGTGCAGCTTGCGCATTGTCCGGTCCTTGTCGTGAAATGACGCCGCTCGCGCGCACGCACCCCTCTGTGGGGCGCCAGCCGGGACGACAATCTCCGTTTTCACGCTTCCGTTTGGCCCAACCGGCCGATCTTAACCGCGAGCGCATTTTTCAGGTGCGCTCGATTGTGACAATGATATGGTGTTTTTGGGGTTGGGGTGGCGTTATGATGGCAGAACGTGGGTACGCGGTCTTCGATACCGCGATCGGTCGCTGCGGTATTATCTGGGGCGATCTGGGCATTGTCGGCGTACAATTGCCCGAAGCGCGGGAAATCGAGACGCGACGGCGCCTGTACCGCCTGTTTCCCGAAGCGCGCGAGCTTCGCCCGCCCCTGAATGTCGAAGGCGCGATCGAAGGCATCGTCGCAACCTTGCGCGGTGGCGATGGCGACTTTTCCGAAACCACCCTCGACATGACCGGCGTCACCAATTTCAACCAGCGGGTCTACGCGTTCACGCGCGCCATTCCGCGCGGCGAAACCCGCACCTATGTCGAGGTCGCGAGCGGCTTGCACGTCGCAGGCGCGGTCCATTCGGTCACGCTGGCGCTGGCCAAGAACCCCTTCATGGTCATCGTGCCCTGCCATCGCGTGCTGGAGACGGGCCACTACGCCGACAAGATCTCGCCGAACGGTGGCGTCATCTCCAAGCGGCGGCTGCTGTCGATCGAAGGAACCCATAAGACGGTGGGCCAGACCCTGTTCGACGTGCTGCTCCCGGTTGCCCCGCCCCGGGTGTAGCACTAGATACCGGAGCATGACCGCGACCACCCTGCTGCAGCGTCCCTCCGTCACGGTATCGGACTTCCGGTGCAGTGCCGTATCCGGCGAAAAGCCGTTCGTGGAACAGCATCGCTGCCACTCGATCTCCTATGTGCGCAAGGGCAGTTTCGGGTACGTCAGCCGGGGGCAGTCGCATGAGCTGGTCGTCGGATCGTTTCTGATCGGATTTCCCGACACCGAATTTATCTGCACCCACGACCATGTCTGCGGCGACGAGTGCCTGTCGTTCTTTTTCGAGCCCGACCTGGTCGAAACCATCGGCGACCGCACCGATGCCTGGCAAATCGGCGCCGCGCCGCCGCTCTCCGAGTTGATGGTGCTCGGCGAGCTGGCGCAGGCAGCGGCGGACGGACGAAGCGATATCGGCCTCGACGAAGTCGGGTGTCTGCTTGCGAGCCGCCTGGTCGGCGTGCTCTCGGGACGAACGCAGTCACCTGCGAAGGTCTCGGCGCGGGACCGCCGCCGCGCAGTGGAAACCGCACTCTGGATCGACGCGCATTCCGAAAGGCCGATCGAACTCACCGATGCCGCGGCTCAGGCCGGCGTCAGCCCGTTCCACTTTCTGCGGTCGTTTGCCAGCGTGCTCGGCGTGACCCCGCACCAATATCTGGTGCGTTCGCGGCTGCGCCATGCAGCACGGCTGCTCGTCGGGGATAACAGGGATGTGACCGACATCGCCTATGATGTCGGATTCAACGATCTCTCCAATTTCATCCGCAGTTTTCACCGCGCCGCCGGCGTGTCGCCATTGAAGTTCCGCCAGGCCTCGCGAGGAATGCGCAAGATTTTCCAAGAACGGCTGAGCCTGCATTGAGTAGATGATCTCCGGTAGCGCGCGAGCAACGCGCCTTCACGGGAGATCACCATGTACGACCACATCGGAATCAAAGTCGGAAACCTCGACGCCAGCGTGCGCTTCTATAGTGCGGCGCTCGCCCCGCTCGGCTATGTCCTGTGCTCGCGCGACGAGGGTGGCGCGGGCTTTGGGCCGAAGGGCGAGCCGGCGCTGTGGCTCTATCTGCATCCCGCCTTGCAAGGCGCAGGCGCGCATATCGCGTTCCGCGCACCGGACCACGCCGCGATCAAGGCGTTCCACAGCGCGGGCATCAAGGCCGGCGGCAAGGACAATGGCGCAGCCGGCCCGCGTGCCGACTACAGCCCGACCTATCACGCCGCGTTCCTGCTCGACCCCGACGGCAACAATGTCGAGGCGGTGTGCGCATAGAGACGATGCTCACTGCCGTCATTGCGAGGAGCACAAGCGACGAAGCAATCCGGTTTGCCGCATCACTGTTCTGGATTGCTTCGCTTCGCTCGCAATGACGGCCCGAGGCGAACGTTCCTCACGTCTTACCAGAAAGAGACATCATGGCATCCATCCACAAGGACATTTCCATCGACGCCCCGGCCGAGACGGTCTGGGACGCGGTGCGCGATTTCGGCGCGCTGCACCGGCGCCTGGTGCCGGGCTTCGTGCTCGACACGAAGATCGACGGCGAGGCGCGGATCGTGACCTTTGCCAACGGCACGGTGGCGCGCGAACTGCTGGTCGATTGCGACGAGACGCGGCGGCGGCTGGTGTATGCGGTTGTCAGCGAGCGGGTAAAACAGCACAGCGCCTCGGTTCAGGTCGTCGCGGATGGCGATCGCCGCTGCCGGCTGCTCTGGATTGTCGACGTCCTGCCGCATGAGATCGCGCCCTATATGAATGCGCAGATGGACCTTGCGGCACAAGCGATGCGGATGGCATTCGGGAGGAGCGCTGCATGAGGCTGTCGCCATTTCTCGACGCCCTTGGCGCCGACGGCCCGGCGGCGGACCGCGGCGAAAAGATGGATCTCTACGGGCGCTTTGTCGGCTCCTGGGATCTCGACGTCAGCCAGTTTCCCGGCGACGGCACGGTGCGCCGGCGCAAGGGTGAATGGCACTTCGGCTGGGTGCTGGAGGGGCGCGCGATCCAGGACGTCTGGATCGTTCCGCCGCGCGGCGAGCTGCGCCAAGGCGACGCAGCGGCCAACGCCAATTCCTACGGCACGACGCTGCGGACATACGACCCCCGTATCGATGCCTGGCAGGTGCAGTGGAGCGACCCGGTCACGCAGAATTTTCTGCAGATGATCGGCCGGGCGCAAGGCGACGAGATCGTTCAACTCGGGACTCGGGCCGATGGCCAGTTGGTCCGATGGCGCTTCTCAAACATCACGCCGGATTCCTTCCTGTGGCAGGGCGAAGTCTCCGCCGACGGCGGCATCAGCTGGCGCATGGTCATCGAGTTCACCGCCCGGCGCGTCGCCTGGAGACCGGCATCGCCGTCAATGTGACCTTTCTCACAGAAGCTGGGGGATCAGGTCCCTACCGTGACCGGGTGCGTTCGGATGGCGCCGCGCTTCGCGGTGCTGGCGCACGCGAGGACAAGCTCATGAGAGGTGCTGACAAGGTGTGCCAGGCAGCCGCGGTGCTGCTGCTGCTCGCGCTGACGTCTCTCCCGGCGAAGGCCCAGTTCGGCGGCTTCGGCGGCGGAGGCGGCGGCGAGGACATGATGACCCAGATGGCGCCGATGCTGGAAATGATGAAGGCGAAGATGGGCAAACGCCGCTTCGGCATGCTGATGCAGACCATGGGGCCGATGATGAGCCGCATGATGGAAGGCGGCGGGGGCTTCGGCGGCATGGGCGGCATGGGCGGCGGTATCCCCGGCGGGTTCGGCGGCATGGTGCCCGGCGGGTACGGCGGCTATGCGCCTGATGTCTCTGCGACGAACGGTGGCTTCGGTGGCGGCGACGTCATGGGCATGCTCGGCGGCAGCGGCGCCGGCGACATCATGGGCATGATCGGTCCCATGATGCGGATGGCCAATGTTGGCGGCGGCGGCCATCGCCGACACCGGCGCAACCATTGATCCGTCTTTGATCCGGCCTTCGGCCTGCGCCTCCGACCAGGTTAAGGTGCGCGGCCTCGCGATCTATTCGGCGATCGCCGACAGCGCGGGCCGTATCGGCACCACTGCAGCGCGCTTCGGTCCCCATCGGGTCAGGATGACGCTCGAGCAAGAGAGCACGCCGAGCATCACCATCGACGACGCCGCGAGGACAAAGAAGTTCGCGGCGGTGGCCTCATGCGTCGAGAGATACCAGCCGCCGAGCGCGATGAAGACCAGCCGCCCGCTCTGCGCCAGCACCGGCCCGATCACCTTGGCGGCACCTTGCGAGGAAAAATACATCGACGAGGCCAACCCGATGAACGCGTACATCGGCGCGGCGGTCGAGAGATATTGCCGGCTCGTGGCCCGCACGCTCGCATCCTGCGTGAAGATGTTGACCCAGAGATCCGGAAAGATCGCGATGATGGTGGCGACCGCACCGACCGAGATGAAGGAGACAAGACCCGCGGTCCATGCGATCCGCCTGGCACGTTCGATCCGTCCTGCGCCGATCGCCATGCCGACCATTGGCACCGAGGCAATGCCGAAGGAAAACGCCACCGAGGTCAGCAGGAATTCGAGCCGTGCGCCGATGCCGTAGCCGGCGAGGACGGCGGTGCCGAACCCCGCCAGCAGATGGGTGAAGATCGAGATCGTCAACATCGATTGCAGCGGCGAAAAGCACGAGACCGCACCGACCTTGAGAATGTCGAACAGCATCGCGCGCTGGATGCGCAGCCCCCTGATCTTTGGCACCACGCGGGCACGCCCGGAAAACAGGTACCAGCCCATCACCGAGATGCTGATGAGGTAGGCGGTCAGCGAGCCCGCAGCGACGCCGCGCATGCCGAATTGCGGGATCGGGCCGAGCCCGAGGCCGAGCGTGCCGCCAAGGATGATCTGACAGATCGCGGAATTGAGCATCAGGGCCGACGGCAGCTTCATGTTGCCGGTGCCGCGCAGGATGCCGGCGCAGGTGTTCAGCACCCAGGGCAGGACGGCGCCGCCGAAGAAGATCTGCACATAACCCACGGCCTGCGCCAGCACATTGCCGCGACCGCCGAGCAGCGCCAGCAGCTGCGGCCCGAACACCAGCATGCCCAGCATGAAGACGAGGCCGAAGAAGAGGCCGATCAGAAGCGCATGCGCGGCGAGCGTCGAGGCGCGGTCGGTATCGCCGGCGCCGAGCGCGCGCGCGATCGCAGAGGCCACGCCGCCGCCCATCGCACCACCCGACATGGTCATCATCAGGATCACGAACGGAAATACCAGCGCCATCGCCGCCAGCGATTCCACCCCCAGCCTGCCGATATAGGAGGTCTCCGCGATGGTCACGCAGGTACCGGCCGAGAGCGCGACTACATTCGGCCAGGCCAGCCACAACAGCGTGCGCAGGATCGGGCCGTCCACCAGCGCATTGTTCGCAGGCACTTGCGGGGCAGCAAGCGGACGCTCGTCCTCACTGACCGGAATTTCGGCGACGCCGAGAACGGACATTTCTGCTCCCCTGGGGCCGATCGGTTCGTCGCGCCGCGCCGGCTTGTTAGCACGAGCGGGGGTGATTCCACCTGCGCGAGGCGCAAGGGGGACTTGCGCGAATGCGGGGGGATGCTCGGAGCGGTGCGGCTTCAGCCAATCGACCAGACAAACGGCGGCCGGCCGCCGGAGGCCGTTCGCAGGCTCACCGCAATGTGCCGGCCGCAGCCGGCGGCGAGGCCTTCGAACAAGCCCGCAAGCAATTTGGCGCAAGCCGGGTGGTAATCCGCCACGTCCGCCATCAGCTTCCAGCTCTGCTGCCGGATTTCGAAACCGCCGCCCAAATCTGTGATATCGGCGACATCGTCCTGCGCGGCGAGCAGCGCGCGCAGGAAGACGGCGAATTCAGTCGCCGCGCCGCGGCGCATGCCGAGCGCCTGCGCGATCTCGTCGAAATATTGCATGCCGATCAGTCTGCCGGTGAGATGGAGGAGGTGGCCGGCGTCGTCAGGACCGAACAGTTGCACCATCACGGGGGCTGCGGTCTTCACATATTCCATCGCGTAGTTGCGATAGGCCTTTTCCAGACGCGGCTTCGGCCAACTCGCAATCGGCAGCGCAGGCGCATTGGCGGCGTCGAACAAGGGTGCTTCGAGATGCCGCGCGAACACCAGCCGCTGATCAAGTTCAAGCGGATGGTCGTATTCGAAATAGTAGCCCTCGAGCCCGTCCTGGCCGTCGACGCTCTGCTTGGTGCAGACAAAGCCGAGCTTGAGATTGTCGAGCGCCACGCCGTTGTTGGCGTGCCAGCCGCGCAGCATCGCGCGCGACACCTCGCCGGGGATGCCGCAGATCGCCGTGCCCTTCCAGATCCAGCGCGGCGGCGGATAGCGGATCCAGGCCTTGCGGTCGCTCTCATACATGTATTCGACCGACACTCCGCCGATCCAGTTCGAGAGATAGTGATATTGCGCGGCCGCAACCGCCGGCGGCAGATGGCTCAAGCCCAGCTTCTCGAGCCCCGGCAGAAAACGTTCCTGCTGCTGGCGGCGGAACACCCGGAACACGAATTCGGCGGCGTCACTCGTGCCGCGCCGCGTCACGACCGTCAGGATCAGGCCGGTGAAGAAGGCGTGATAGAGATCGGCGACGCCGCGCCATGTCAGCCATTGCGTGTCTTGTGCTTCGGTCATGGCTGCATTTTGGGTCAGCATCCACGTTCGCGCAATCGTCTTGCACGAAGGCTACGGCCCCAACGTCAGCTCTCAAGTCCGTCGCAGAGACCTCATTCGCCGATCTGGTCGATTGGCTTGAAGTGGTCGCCCTCGACCGCGTTGACGAAGATCACGGCCGCCTTGTTGTCGCCCTTCTCGGTCCATTGCACCGGCTTGGCGTAGGCGATGCCTTGGAATGTCACCTTGCGCAATGCCGCCACGACATCGGCACGCGTTGGACTGCCTTGCTTGGCCTTGGCGGCCTCATCGATAGCAGCCATCAAGATACGTGCCGAGTCGTAGGAATTCGCTGCATAGTTGTTGATCGGCCCATACTTCGCTGCGTACTTGGCGCCGAACTCGGACGATCCGGGAACAGCGCCGATCGCGGGTGCGGCGGAGAGAATGCGAACACCTTCGGCCTTCGTCGCCGCCCCTTCGGCGGCCTGGATGAATGCCTTGGTATCCCAGCATCCGTCGCCGCACGTGAACAATTGCGCAAGGCCCTGCGCCCGCATCTCCTTGAGGATGAGCGCGCCTTCACGAATGCCGGCAAAGAACAGCACGTCAAAATCCTTAGGCCACGACTTGACGAAATCGGCGAAGTCCTTGTCCCCGACGTGTACGGATTTGCGCGCGACCACCGTGCCCCCGGCGCCGAAGCCCGCAACGAACTGGTCGGCCAGTCCAACGCCGTACGGCGTTCCATCGTCGACCACGAGCGCGCGCGTCTTGCCCATCTTCTGCATGAGATAGCGCGCCAGACCCGGCCCTTTGCGGTCGTCGCGGTTGGTGAGGCGGAAGATGGTGGCAAAGCCGCTCTCCGTCACCTTCGGGTTCGACGCCATCGGCGTGATCACCGCGAGGCCGCAGTCCGCATAGATCCCGCCGGTGGCGATGGCGACGCCGCTGTTGACGTGCCCGACCACACCCAGGATAGCCGGATCATCGCAGAAGCTCTTGGCGACAGCCTTTCCCGTCTCCGCGTCCGCCTTGTCGTCCAGCGCCACTGGAACGACTTTGGCGCCCGCGACGCCGCCGGCGTCGTTGCGCTCATCGATGCCGAGTTCCACCGCCTGTTTCATCTCGACACCGAAACCGGCGGAGGTCGTCGTCAACGGCCCGCCAATACCGATTTTGACCTCCTTGCCGGTCAATTGCGCGGCGGCCGGGAACGCGACCGCGACAGCCAGGACGAGCAAGGGGAGAGCGCCGCGACAAACGGTCATGGTAACCTCCAAAATGAGTTTCACCGGTTGAGGCTGTCACGCACCAGGCTACCAGTCAACAACGGATAGATGGTTACAGACTCAAGGTGCGCCGGCGGCGGAAATGCCTAAGATGGAGGGGCTCGATGGCGCGGCGTCACTTGCCGCATCTCTGAACATGCAGTTTGATGGTTACACATGCGCGCCAACCGCCCGATCAAGGTTTTCGTCCCACCATCGCGCGCCGGCAGTCTCGATCTCGTCGGCGGCGAATTGGCGTGGGACTTCACGAACACGTCTTCGGCTCGCGGTTCTCCGGCCCGGCAAGAGCACCTGAGAGACTTCGGCACGCTGATGCAGTGGGTCGAGCACGCCCGCATCATGACGCCCTCCGATTGCGCCTATGCGCGCGCCGCGCTCACCGGCCATCCGCGCCGATCGCGACGCATCTTCGAGCGCGCCATCGAGATGCGCGAACTGATCTGGACCATCGGGACGGCGCTTGCCGAGCAGAGGCCGGTCTCGGGCAAACTGCTCGAGCTGATTTCAGCGGCACACGCCGAGAACCTGAGGCACGCCGAGATGAAGATGCGCCTCGGCAGCTACATCTGGGTCTGGGATCCACGTCGGGACATTCAAGCGGCTGTGCTTGGCCCGATCACACTCTCAGCCCTGACGCTGTTGATGGAGAAGGACTTGATGCGCACCAGGCGGTGCGCGGGCCAGGAATGCGGCTGGCTGTTCTTCGACACCACCAAGAACAATCGCCGCCGCTGGTGCGAGATGCGAGTCTGCGGCAACCGCGCCAAAGTGCGGGCGGCCCGGGACCGGCAAAGACAGGCCCGAAAAAACTAGCGTCTGTTCGGTTCCGATTGGATTGGAACGGATCCTTGTTCTGACGCGCAGGACGTAGCCGAAAACTACACCCGAAAATGCTTGCTCAATTTCAAGCCCTGCGCCTGGTAATTCGAACCGATGCGCTGGCCGTACATCGCGTGCGGGCGCGCCAGCATCTTCTCGTAGACCAGCCGGCCGACGATCTGGCCGTGTTCGAGAATGAACGGCACCTCGCGCGAGCGCACCTCCAGCACCGCGCGCGAGCCTTGCCCGCCCGCGCCCGCATAGCCGAAGCCGGGATCGAAGAAGCCGGCATAATGCACGCGGAATTCGCCGACCAAGGGATCGAACGGCACCATCTCCGCGGCAAAATCCGGCGGCACCTGCACGGCTTCCTTTGACGCGAGAATGTAGAACTCGCCGGGATCGAGGATCAGGCTGCCATCGGCGCGCGCGGCCATCGCCTCCCAGAACTCGTCGACCAGATACCCGGCGCGACGGTCGATATCGACCACGCCGGTATGACGCTTGGCGCGGTAGCCGACGAAGCCGTTCGAATGGCTGCCGGACAAATCGACGCTCAGCGCCACGCCACCGGTGAGATCGGCATCGTCGATGTCGACCAGCCGCTCCGCCTCATGCAGCGCCTCGAGTTCGCCGGCGTCGAGGATGGCATCGCCGGTGCGGAAGCGCACTTGGCTCAGTCGCGAGCCCTCGCGCAACAGCACCGGAAACGTCTTCGGGCTGATCTCGGCATAGAGCGGGCCGTGATAACCGGCGCCGATCATGTCGAAGCGCCTGGTGCCGTCTGATATCACGCGGGTGAACACGTCGAGCCGCCCGGTCGAGCTCTTCGGATTGGCGGCGGCCACGATCTCCGGCGGCAGCGCGAGGCTCTCCAGCAGCGGCACGATGTAGACGCAGTTGGTCTCCAGCACCGCGCCATCGGTGAGATCGATCTCGTGCAGCTTCAACTCATCGATGCGCTCGGCGACCGTCGCGCCCGGTCCGGGCAGAAAACTCGCACGCACGCGATAGGCGATGTCACCGAGCCGCAGGTCAAGGCTCGCCGGCTGGATCTGGCTTTCGACGAACGGATAGGCCGGCAGGATCAGGCCGGAATCCGCCATCGCCGCGATCATGCGATCTGGCAGAATGCCATTGGCGTCGACTGGCAGGGTGAACGACACGCGAATATCCCTCGGAATGGCAACCACGCCATCCAAACGCTCAAACCGGGCTCTTTACCGGTTATCCGATGGCCGGCTTGACGGAAAGGGCGCGGCGGAATATGAGCATGACTTATCCCGTGGTGATTTGAGCCGGCCGGCTTGCAGCCACGTTAAATAAATCGCTAAACAGGCCGGGGACAGTGTGATCCCGGCCTGTGGAATTTTTCCAGGCCGGTTTTTTGTGACCATTTGAAGGTGGTCACGACGGAGGTCACATGTCTGAAGCTAGAAAACCCGCGTCTTCGACCGCCCATTATCGTCCCGAGACCCGGCTGGTCCATTCTGGCACCATACGCTCGGAATTCGGCGAAACGTCCGAGGCGCTGTTTCTCACCCAGGGCTATGTCTACGACAGCGCCGAGCAATGCGAGGCGCGGTTCAAGGGCGAGGACCCCGGCTACATCTATTCGCGCTATTCCAATCCGACGATTTCGATGTTCGAGCGCCGAATGATCGAGCTCGAAGGCGCCGAAGCCGGCCGCTCGACCGCAACCGGCATGGCCGCAGTGACCACCGCGATACTGGCGCCGCTGAAGGCCGGCGATCACGTGGTCGCGGCGAAGGCGATGTTCGGCTCCTGCCGCTATGTGGTGGAAGACCTGCTGCCGCGCTACGGCATTACGTCGACGCTGGTCGATGGGCTGGATCTCGACCAGTGGCAGCGCGCGATGCGGCCGAACACGAAAAGCTGCTTCCTGGAAAGCCCGACCAATCCGACGCTGGACGTGCTCGACATCCCGGCGATCGCGGAAATCGCGCATGCCGCCGGCAGCCGGCTGATCGTCGACAACGTGTTTGCAACGCCGATCTGGCAAAGCCCGCTCGCGCTCGGCGCCGACGTCGTGGTCTACTCCGCGACCAAGCATATTGACGGCCAGGGCCGCTGTCTGGGCGGGATGATCCTCGGCTCCGAGGCCTTCATCGCCGAGCACATCCATAATTTCATGCGCCAGACCGGCCCGTCGCTGTCGCCGTTCAATGCCTGGGTGCTGTTGAAGGGGCTGGAGACGCTGGCCGTTCGCGTCCGCGCGCAGACCGACAGCGCAGGACGCGTCGCCGACGCGTTGGCGCAGCACCCGAAGATCTCGCGCCTGGTCTATCCCGGCCGCGCCGATCACCCGCAAGCCGCTCTGGTCAAGAAGCAGATGCGCGCCGGATCGACACTGATCGGCTTCGAGGTCAAGGGCGGCAAGGCGGCGGCGTTCCGCGTCCTCAACGCGCTCAGGCTGGCGCGGATTTCCAACAATCTCGGCGACGCCAAGAGCCTGGTCACGCACCCTGCGACCACCACCCATCAGCGGCTGAAGCCGGAGGCGCGCGCGGAGCTCGGAATCAGCGAAGGCTTCATCCGCTTCTCGGTCGGCCTCGAACATGCCGACGATCTGATCGAGGACTTGCACGCCGCGCTGGAACAGGCGTGAGGCAACTTCCGTCGTCCCGGCCTAGGGCGTGATGGGATTGGGTTGAGTTGTCGCGGCCACGGAGGTGTGCTCCCTCGCCCCGTTCTTACGGGGCCGAGACGAGCAAAGCTCGCTCTGAGAGGGTTGGGGTGAGGGGCTCTAGCCGCGAATTCAGATCGCGGAGAATCCCCCTCACCCGAAATTCGCTCTGCGAATTTCGACCTCTCCCCGCAAGCGGGGCGAGGTGAGCAAGCGGCCTATCCCGATTCAATCAAAAGCCATCCTGCTCTAGTGCGCACTAGGCCGGGGACGACGAGACGCCTCACATCGGCCGGTAGGTCAGCACGGTGGACGGCACGTTGACGCCGAGCCTGATCTGGCCGACCGACTTGATGATGTCGTCGCCGAGCAGCTGCGCGAAGCAGGCGTAGCCCCAGTCGTTCATGTGCAACCCGTCCGAGATGACGAAATTGTCGATCGGTATCGCCTGCCGCTCGTGCCAGTCGCGCATCACCTCGAAGCGCGGGAAAATTCCGACGTGCCTGAGCTCGGCGACCTTGCCGAGCAGCTTCACCATCTTGCTCGCGCTTTCGCCGCGCTCGGTGACCCGCGGCGAATACTGCGGATCGACCAGCACGATGTCGGCGCCGGAGGCCTGAATCCGGGCAATGCCATCCTCCACCATCCTTGCGGTCTCATCGGGATCGAGGTTGCGCAGCACGGCATTGGTACCGACCTGCCAGATCACAAGATCCGGATGCTGGTCGAGCACCTCTCCCTGCAGCCGTTTCATCATCTCGGGCGCGTCATCGCCGCCCTTGCCGCGGGTAAGGACCGTGATGTCGGCACCCGGATATTGTCGGCGCAACTGCGCCGCGAGCCGGTTCGGATAGGTGAAGTCGGGTGAACTCGAACCATAGCCTACGGTGGAGGACGATCCGAAGGCCACGATCACGACCGGCCGGCCGGCGGCGAGCTTGCCGGCCACGTGCGGCAATGAGCCCACCGGTTGGGCAACACCCTTCGGCGGCAGGCACGGCACGCGGTTGAAGATATCGCTCGCGGATCTCGCGACCTGCTTCACCTTGTCGATCGCCTTCGCTGCAAGACTTTTTTGCGCCGACGCATTGCCCGGACCGGGTGCGACGCTGCCCGCACCGGTCGCACCGGGGATTGGACTGGCGGGTTTGTCGGCATCGGCAGGAGGGGAAGCCGCAGTGGCCTGGGCGGCGGCCTGCGCCCGGGCAAGCGGCGTCGATGCAGGCGACAGAAGCAGGCATGCCGCGAACGCGCAGGCGAGTGACAGGTGCAGGAAATGGGGGCGGTGTCGACGTGGTGACGTCATGAAGGAAGAATTTCCGGACTTTCCAGTACCGCTTCCCGATTTGAAGGTCGCAGGGCGGACTTGCGGCATGCGGTTCACGAATGTCAAGTCGGCGGCGCCAGCTCCGATCCAATTCAATCGGATCATGGTCTCATCTCATGTTCGCGCATGATCTCCCCGAATAAACCGGCTCCGGCTTTGCGCACACGCGGCCTTCCGGGTCCGGGCCAAGCTCTAGTTCTGTTGCTCCGTGCCGGGATGCGCAGCGCCGATCAAAAACAGCGACAGCGCGCGGCCGAGGCAATCATGCACACGCTTAGCAAGCTCGATGCCAGGCGACGCACTGAAAAGGTCGAAATCTCCGTGATCGTTCCATTCACGCATGATAGCAAAGCGGTCGAACAATGGAATCTCATGCTGCTGCGCCACGGCACGCAGATTATCCAGATAGGGCGGCACTGAAATCATCGTCTCGGTGCGGGGACTATATTGCAAGTTCATCAAGACCACATCGGCCCCGGCGTTTTGCAGCGCAACAATACCCTCGTCGACGGCGCTGCGGAATTCTTCGTCAGGATCGACGGACCGCATAGCGTCGACCGTGCCGGTCTGCCAGATCACCAAGGTCGGTTTTTTCCCGGCCAGGATCTGGTCGAGATCCTTGACCACTTCCTCGGCGCTTTTCCTGGCCTGTAGCTCTACGGATACGTTCACCGCAATCGTGGGCAGCGCCTCCTTCAGCGCCGCCTGCAAGCGCGCCGGGAAGGCGCTGCCCGGGGAGGCGTTGATGGTCGCGGAACGGCTGCCCAGCACCAGAATCTCCAGCGGCCGGCCGTTTTTGATGGCGTCGGCGACCTTCGGCAGCGTGCTCTCGGTAGCCAGCAAATAGGACGGAACATCGCAACTCTGAGACTGGGGCGCATCCTCGGCGCGCGCGGATGACGCTGCCAGCAAACCCGCCAGCATTGTCAGTCCAAGTCGGATCCACGAGACGGACCTCATCAGCCCCCACCCGCCATGTCGGCGTTGCCGCGCTTGCCTTTTTTCGCGGCGTCCTTGTCGGCGACCTGCTTGTACCATGAAATCAGCCAGGCCATCCCCCACATGATGAGAATCCCGGCCAGGCTGACCAGTGCATGCAGTGCAGCACCGCCGGCAACCTCCGCGAGGATGAAGTGTCCGGCGAAGGCCAGGAACACGCCGAGGCAGAAGATCTCCAGCGAGTGCTGTCCGCACAGGATCAGGGGGCGCAACCATGGCGATTTCAGGCCCGGCCAGTCCTTCGGCAGGAAGCGCACCGTGACCGCCGCGAGCGCCAGAAAGTGTGCGAAGCGGAGCACGTCGAGATCGGTCTTGTCGATCGGATACATCCACTGCTCGAGCTTGCGCGGCATCAGGTGACCGAGTTGCGGGACATACCAGGTCATGGTCACACAGAACGCCGCGAACAGATAGGCCAGCGAGATCCACAGGGTGACCGGCGAGGAGAGCAGCCGCGACATCCGCCGCGCGCCGCCGAGCGCGCACCAGGCCCCGAACACGAACAGCAATTGCCAGGCCAGCGGATTGAAGGCCCAGAAGCCGTTGGGGTAGGCCGACAGGTAGAGATCGTATTCCCAGGTGACGGCGTAGAGCGCGACCGACAACGCCAGCGTCAGGTCGGCTTTCCATTTCATCATCCACAGGATCAGCGGCAGAAACAGCATCAGCACGATGTAAAGGGGCAGCACGTCCATGTTGACGGGACGGAAACGCAGCAACATCGCCTGCACGATGGTGACGTCGGGCTGCTTGAGGAAATCCATGATCCCCATCTCTTCGGTATAGAGCGGGTTCTCGAAGCTGGTGGCGACATAGGAGATCTCGGCGAGAAAGATCGTGAACAGGAACACGTGCGCGACGTAGATCTGCCAGACCCGCCGCAACACGCGCGCGGTCGCGACCACGAAGCCGGACTCCAGCATCGCGCGGCCGTAAACGAACGCCGCCGTATAGCCCGAAATGAAGATGAAAATTTCGGTGGCGTCACTGAAGCCGTAATTGCGAATCGTGAACCAGGTCAGGATGCTGGGCGGCAGGTGATCGATGAAGATCAACCACAGCGCCATGCCGCGAAACAGATCGAGCCGCAATTCGCGTTCGCCGGCCGCCGGCAGAGCGATCGCGGGCGCAGCCGCAACCGACGCCGCGCTCTTCTCGGGCGCGACGGTCCCCACCGTTCCAGCGGCAGGCACTTCAGCGACGTGATCGGCAATGGAGTTCATCGGGCACCGTGTTGCGACCGGCGTCGGGCGCCGGCACGAGAAATATTGTATCGGCCAGCCAGGTCGAAGCAAATCACCCCTGCCTGATGGCGGCCCATAATTCGCAACTGTGTTGAAACCACGATTGAATTTCAAAAACGGCTTGGTGCGGCCTGGCCCATTCCTCGCATCCCGTTACGAAAGGCACGGGCCGATTGGTTCCCGCGCGACTTTTCGCTATGCTTGCGCCATGTACCGCGCCGTCACACGCCAGATCGAGGTCACCGTCGAACCGAACTTCATGCCGGGAAGCTCGTCGCCGGAGAAATGCGAGTATTTCTGGTCCTACACCATCGTCATCACCAATACCGGCGACGAAACCGTGCAACTGCGCACGCGGCACTGGATCATTACCGACGCCGCGGGCCGGCAACGGAGCGTCCGTGGCGAGGGCGTGGTCGGCGAGCAGCCGGTGCTCGCGCCGGGCGAGCGCTACAAATACACCAGCGGGGTACCGCTCTCGACCGCGTCGGGCTTCATGAGCGGACGCTATGAGATGATCAGCGAGAGCGGCGAACGCTTCGAAATCGAGGTGCCGGCCTTTTCGCTGGACAGCCCCGACGTCAGGCGGGTGTTGAACTGAGATCAGCGCCGCCATGCTCCGCGCGGCGATGTACCACGGACTTCGCACGCCACGACGGACAATCTGGAACGCTGAACCATCTGCTGTCGCGGACAAATTGAACGAGCAGCCCCTACGCCACGCCCGCCTCATCCGGCGTGAACTGATAGACCGACGAGCAGAACTCGCAGGTCACCACCACCTTGTCGTCCTTGACCATGTCGGCGCGGTCCTTTGGCGCGAAGCTCTTGAGCATGGCGGACACCGCGTCGCGCGAGCAGGAACAGCGCGCCTCGAGCGACAGCGGCGCGAACACCCGCACCCCGCGCTCGTGAAACAGCCGGTACAACAGCCGCTCGCCGGACAGGTCCGGGTCGATCAGTTCGACGTCCTCGACGGTGGAGATCAGCGACCTGCCTTCGACCCAGGCATCATCCTCCGCCACCGCGTGGACGACGGTTCCTTCCGGTGCGTCGCCGGGGTGAAGGTCCGCCTGCCGGGCGCGTTCCGGCGCCTTGGGGAGGAATTGCACCAGCATGCCGCCGGCACGCCAGCGATGCTTGGGGCCGCCATCGCCGCGCCATTCCTCGCCGACCGCAAGCCGCACCCGGGTCGGGATCTGCTCCGAGCGCAGGAAATATTCGTGCGCGGCTTCCTCCAGGCCACCGCCGTCGAGCGCCACCAGGCCCTGATAGCGGCTCATGTCGGCGCCCTGATCGATGGTCATCGCAAGATGGCCTTTGCCGAGCAGGCTGCCGGAATCCCGGCCTTCCTTCAGCCTCGCCGCGTCGAAGCGGGCGTAGGCGCGCAGCCGATCGGGCGACTGAAAATCCACGACCAGAAACGAGACCGGTCCGTCGGTCTGGGTCTGCAGAATGAAGCGGCCGTCGAACTTCAGCGACGTGCCGAGCAGCGTCGCAAGCACAATCGCTTCGCCGAGCAGCTTGCCCACGGGCGCGGGATAGTCGTGCTTGGTCAGGATATCGTCGAGCGTTGGGCCGAGCCGGGTCAGGCGGCCGCGCAGATCGAGCGCGCTGACTTCGAACGGCAGCACTGTGTCGTCGACCGGGACCGATGACGGCGCACGGACCGGACTCCTGAAGGTGATTTTTGTGTCAGGGGATTCGGATGTCATGGCGCTTATCTGGGGTCGGCGCGCGAGAAACGAAAGGGGGCACACATCATCTGTATCTGTCGTTCCGGCGAACGCCGGGACCCAAGGCCACCAGCGTTCATTGTTACAAAGAGTGCCTGCCGCCGCGCAAAAAAACAGCGGCTCCGCGGCATGGGTCCCAGCGTTCGCCGGGACGACGATGTTCTCGACGAGAATACGCCCTACCCCACCGCCCCGAAACACCAGGTCAGAATGCCCTTTTGCGCATGCAGCCGGTTTTCGGCCTCGTCGAACACCACCGACTGCGGACCGTCGATCACCTCGTCGGTGACTTCCTCGCCACGATGCGCGGGCAGGCAATGCATGAACAGCGCGTCGGGCTTGGCCAGCGACATCAGCTTGGCGTTGACTTGATAGGGCTTGAGCAGATTGTGGCGATTTTCGCCGTCCTTGTCGCCCATCGAAACCCAGGTGTCGGCGACGACGCAATCGGCGCCGCTCACCGCCTCTTCCGGATCGTTGCCGAGCACGATCGGCGCCCCTGTGGCCTTGATCCAGTCGCGCATCACCTTGTTCGGCGCAAGCTGCGGCGGGGTGGCGACGCGCAGATTGAAGCGGAACCGCTCGGCCGCCTGCGCCCAGGAGGCCAGCACGTTGTTGTCGTCACCGCTCCAGGCCACCGTGCGGCCCTCGATCGACCCGCGATGTTCCTCGAACGTCATCAGGTCCGCCATCACCTGGCAGGGATGCGAGCGCCGCGTCAGGCCGTTGATGACGGGCACGGTGGCGTAGGCTGCGAGTTCGAGCAGCGCCTCGTGATTGAGGATGCGGATCATGATGGCGTCGACGTAGCGCGACAATACCCGCGCGGTGTCGGCGATGGTTTCGCCGCGACCGAGCTGCATTTCCGCACCCGTGAGCATGATGGATTCGCCGCCGAGCTGGCGCATGCCGACATCGAACGAGACCCGCGTGCGCGTCGAGGGGCGATCGAAGATCATCGCCAGTGTCTTGCCTTCGAGCGGCTTGCGCGGCGCCTCATGCGCCTTCAGTCTTGCCTTCATGGCGGTACTGGCCGCAAGCATGGAGCGCAGCTCCACCAGCGGCAACTCGGTGATATCCAGAAAATGACGCGGCTTGCTCATTATCCTGCCGCCCGCTTCAACCGGTCGCTCGAGAGCGCCACGCAGGCACGCTCGAGTCGTTCGACCGAATCCTCGATTTCCGCGGCCGAGACGATCAAGGGCGGAAGAAACCGCACCACGTTCTCGCCGGCACCGACCGTCAGCAGTTTCTGATCGCGCAGCGCGGTCACGAGATCGCCCGACGGCACCACCGCCTTGACCCCGACCAGCAGCCCCTCGCCACGCACTTCCGAAAGCACATCGGAATGACGATCGACCACCGATGCCAGCTTCTGCTTGAGCAGCAGTGACATCTTCTGCACATGCTCGAAGAAGCCGGGCTTGAGCATGACGTCGAGCACCGCGTTGGCGGCCGCGACTGCGAGCGGATTGCCGCCGAAGGTCGAACCATGCGAGCCCGGCGTCATGCCGGCGGCAGCGTCTGCCGTCGCGAGGCAGGCGCCGATCGGAAACCCGCCGCCGAGCGCCTTGGCGAGCGGCATCACGTCCGGGGTCACTCCGATGCGCCGATGTGCGAACAGATCGCCGGTGCGGCCCATGCCGGTCTGCACTTCGTCGAAGATCAGCAGCAGGCCATTGTCATCGCAGAGCTGGCGCAGCGCCTTGAAGAACGCAGGCGGTGCTGAGCGCACGCCACCCTCGCCCTGGATCGGTTCGATCAGGATGCCGGCGGTGTTCGGTCCGATTGCTTTTTTGACGGCCTCGATGTCGCCATGCGGCACCTGGTCGAAGCCATCCATCGGCGGTCCGAAACCTTCGAGATATTTCGCCGAGCCCGTGGCAGCCAGCGTCGCCAGCGTGCGCCCGTGAAACGCGCCTTCGAAGGTGACGATGCGATAGCGCTCAGGCCTGCCCTTGGCGGCGTGATGCTTGCGCGTCACCTTGATGGCGCATTCCATCGCTTCCGCGCCGGAATTGGCGAAGAAGACGAAATCCGCAAAACTCTGGTCGCACAACCTTGCCGCGAGCCGCTCGCCATCCGGGCTCTTGAACAGATTCGACATGTGCCAGAGCTTCGTCGCCTGCTCCTGCAAGGCCGCGACCAGCTGCGGATGTGCATGCCCGAGCGCGTTGACCGCGACGCCCGAGGTGAAGTCGAGATATCGATCACCGTTGGTTGCGGTGAGCCATGCGCCCTCGCCGCGCTCGAAGGCGAGGTCAACCCTGGCAAAGACAGGAAGCAGATGCGACACGGCACTATCGGTCATGGCGATCACTTGAGGGTTAGGGCGGGCCATGATGCGCGCATTGGCGCCATCGCATCGATGTCCCGCGCCGGAAAATGAACATGCCGCCTTTTCGAGGCGGCACGCGATGCACATTTTAGGCCCACGGCGAGAGGTGTCAACATGCCGTCAGGCGGTTGTGGCTCCGCCGACCACTGCGTGCGCCAGACCGTAAGACTACGGCACATGGCGATGGAACATGTGGACGAGGGACGCGGACTCTTGCACGGGAGTCACGGCATATTGTAGCGTTCGAGATGTCGGGTACGACATCTCGTGCGGCAGTAAAAAATCCTCCTCGTCTCCTTGTCCGGCGTACACGTTCGGGCGCGTTTGCCGCGCCCGGCGAGGGTTAAGGGATTCTGCCGGCTGAGGTTTTTAACGTTGGCATCGCAGCGTCGCCTCGGGGAGCGGCAGGCGCGGCGCGAAGGGAAGAACATGATGACGGCATTGACCTGGTCCGACGATCGCGTCGAGCAGTTGAAAAAACTCTGGGAAGCCGGGCTTTCGGCTAGCCAGATCGCCGCGGAACTCGGAAATGTGACGCGAAATGCGGTGATCGGCAAAGTGCATCGGCTGGGCCTCTCGGGCCGGGCCAAGAGCCCTTCCTCGGCCGCGCCGCGGCCACGCAAAGCGCGCGCGCCGCAGCACATGATGCGCGTCACCCGCCCGGTCTCGCGCGGCAATACGGCGCTCGCCCAGGCTTTCGAAGTCGAGCTGGAGCCTGACCCGATCGCCTACGACAACGTGGTGCCGATGAGCCAGCGGCTGTCGCTCCTGGAATTGAACGAGGCCACGTGCCACTGGCCGGTCGGCGATCCCTCCAGTCCTGATTTCTTCTTCTGCGGCGGTAGAGCGCTCGCGAGCCTGCCCTATTGTGCACATCACTCGCGGATCGCCTATCAGCCGGCCTCCGATCGCCGTCGGCAGCCGCCGAAGGCCGTGCGCTAACACCGCGCAACAGCCGGGCCAGTCCCCCAGGCAATGAAGTCGCTCGGATTTATACGAAGTTCACGATCTTTGGCTGGGGAAAGCAGGTGGTGAAGGTCGCGCCGTTCCTGGGCAGGCTCTCGATCAGGAGACGGCCGCGATGGCGGTTCAGGATGTGCTTGACCAGCGATAGGCCAAGCCCGGTACCGCCTTGCGCGCGGCTGTCGCCGACGTCGACCCGGTAAAACCGCTCGGTGAGCCGGGGCAGATGCTCCGGCGCGATCCCCGGACCGAAATCCCGCACCATGACCCGGATTTCCGGCGTGCCCTCCCCCGACATGGCCGAGCTCAGCGAGACGATGACCCTGCCGCCGGACGCGCCATATTTCAACGCGTTCTCGATCAGGTTCTCAAACAGCCGCAGCAATTCCTCGCGATCGCCCGCGATCAGCACCGGCTGCTCCGGCAGGTCAATATCGACATCGACCTGCCGCTCGCGCGCGAGCGGCTCGAGCCCGTCGGCGACCTGCCGAATGATGGGGACGATATCCACCAGCGTATCGGGACGGACATGGGCCGACAGTTCGACCCGCGACAGCGACAACAGATCGTCGATCAGCCGCGCCATTCGCGTCGCCTGGGTATGCATGATGCCGAGAAAGCGCTCGCGCGCCTTGGGATCCTCTTTCGCCGGTCCCTGCAGCGTGTCGATGAAGCCCGACAGCGCGGCCAGCGGCGTGCGCAATTCGTGGCTGGCATTGGCAACGAAATCGGCACGCATCTCCTCGACCCGGCGCAGCGGCGTCTGATCGTGGAAGGTCATCAGCATGCATTTTTCGGTGCCGCCGAACATCGTCGGCACCGGCACCGGCGTGATCATCAGTTCCATCCAGCGGTCGACCGGCACGTGGTCGAGATAGGTCGCCCGCCGCGGTTCGGTGGTCGCGATCGCCTCGCGAAGCGCCGTGATGATTTCGGGCGAGCGCAGCGCGAACTGGGCGAGCTCGTTCTTGCGCAACGCGGGGGCGAGTTGCGCCGCCGCCATATTGAGGTGGATGACGCGGCCGGCCCGGTCGAGCAGGATCGCCGGATCCGGCATTCCGGCAACCACCGCGCTGACCGCCGGACTTTCGACCGGGTTGACCCCGCGGACGTCTTCGCGCGATGCAGCGTCATGATGCAGCCGCCAGGGCACCAGCGCCGCGGCCGCGATGCAGGCAAAGACCGCGAGCGCGCGGGCCGGCGACAATTCGCCCAAGGCGACGACGACGGACAATGCAAGGCAAGCAACCAGCAAGATGATTGCTGAATGGCGCAAGCGGTCCGGCCACGGCGAAAACAGGGAAGAAGAGGTTGAAGGAGCTTCTAAAGCCATCGCACCTGCTTCTCCATTTGGTCCCTGTCAGGCGCCCGGATCGCTGCGCTTTCTCACATAGGCGGCTTCGCGCGGCGGCCCGGCCTCGAGCCCGAGCGCGGCCTGGCGCAAACGCTTCGATCGGGTGCCGAGGATAACCTCCCGAAACGTCAGCAAGATTACAGATATGACAAAAGGCGCAAGATAATAGAGCATCCGGAACAACAGCATTCCGGCCAGCAGTTCCTCACGATCCATCTGCCACAGGCCGACCAGCATGGCGGCGTCGAACACGCCAAGACCCCCCGGCGAGTGGCTTGCAAAGCCCAGGAGCGTCGCCGAGACGAAGATGACCGCGACCACGACGAAGCCGAGATTGGGCTCGTCCGGCACCAGCACGTACATCGCCAGCGCGCAGAAACTGAGATCGACAATCCCGATCGCGATCTGCAGGAGCGTCAACGGGCCGCCCGGCAGCACCACGGTCCAAGGTCCCCGTCCGACCGCGCGCGGCTGGCTCCAGACCCAGGCCACATAGGCCACGAGTGCAAGGATGATCCCGACCGCCACCGTGCGATTGAGCCAGGGCGGCAGCTGGTCAATCGCTGCGGCGGCCTCGGGATGATAGGCGATGCCAAGCCCAAGCACCGCGGCATTGCCGAGCCAGAAGGTCAATCCGGCCAGGAAACAGATCTTGGCTACGTCGATCGCATTCAGCCCCCAGGCAGAATAGATGCGATAGCGCACCGCGCCGCCGGTAAAGACGCTGGCTCCGACATTATGCCCGATCGAATAGCTCGAGAACGCGGCGAGCGCGTTGATGCGATAGGGAATATGACTATGCCCGATCGCACGAACCGCGAAGAGATCGTAGAAGGTCAGCGTAAAATATCCTGCGGCAACGAACAGACCGGCGAAGACGATCTGGCGTGGCTCCGTGCTCTTGATGGCCTCGATGACTTCGTTGACGTCGATGTGGCGGAGCATGTGGTAGAGCACGTAGCAGGCGATCCCAATCACCGTGACGCTGATCACAACTCCCAGCCTGTGCAGGATTTGCTTCTGGCGCAGAAACGAGATCGCCCTGCGTATGGCTTCCAGCATCTAGAGCCCCGTTTCCAATCTTCGTGAACCCTGGCAGCGCCCCTTACCACGAACGGGGCACCGGTAAACCGACTTTCCAGCGCCGCCTTCGGAGGCAAGCTCCCGAGCGCAACTGCGGCGCTGAGTGCTGAAATTCCGACCGGGAGAACACGATTCCTGACGCCGCCGCTGCGTGCTCGTGCCGTGGTAGCGCGTTTTGCGCCGGAGTGGAAATCGCCGAGCCGCGAAATAAGGACGCACATTCAATCCATTAAGCATATCCGACGATCTCAATGACGGGAATGTGCGGGTCCGACCCTGATCGCCGCAGTTTGCGCGGATCCCGCGTCTTGGTCCACCCCGGGCAGGCAACGTCAGGAGACCGGCTTGGCCGGCGCGCTGCGCGACAGCACCCAATCGCGCAACAGCGAGCCGACCGCGCATCCAGCAAGATAGGGCGCGAACATGATCAGTCCAAGATCGAGCCAATAGCCGGCGCGGCCCGGCACGATCCGGCTCGCCGCGGCCGCGACCAGCACAATCGCGAGCGCCGCAAGCCAGCGGGCCTGAGCGCGCGAAACCCCCGGGCCGCGATGAACGACGGCGATCCAGCCCATCGCCAGACCGAGCAGCAGCGCAGCCAGCAACCAGCCCCAATGAAATGTCACCAGGTAAGCCATCCTCGTCACCTCACCACGAATTCGATACGACGGTTCTGCGCCTTGCCGTCTTCGGTGTCGTTCGCGGCGACCGGCTGTGTGCTGCCGTAGCCGACCGCGGTGAAGCGCGCGGGCGGCAATCCCGCCTTGACGAGATCGTCAACGACCGCCTGCGCACGCTTTTCCGACAGCGCCTGGTTGGCGGCATCGTCGCCATCGGCGTCGGTATGGCCGGCGACCTCGATATTGGAGGTCGGGCAGCGCAGCGCGGTTTCGATCAGATGATCGAGCAGGCCGGCCGAATCCGGATCAATCGTGGCGCGGCCAGCCTCGAAACGGATCTTGGCCTTGCCCAGAAGCTCCGAGAACAGCTGTTGACATACCGTGGCATCGACCGGCGCCACCGCCGGCTTGATCGACACATCGGCCTTGAACTGAAAAGCTTGCGGGAAATCCTTGCCGAGCCCGGCGCGGATCTGCGCGGCGGCCGCGTCGTACAATGCGTCGCCCGACAGCTTCACCTCGCGGTCCGAAATCACCAGCGTGCCGGTCGACAACCGCGACAGCGCGCCCAGCGCCGGCATCACCGCGGTGGAAAATCCGTTCGGCGCACCGAGGCTGGTCTTGAGATTGTCGACCACCTTCTCGCTGAAAAACTTGCGCGAGGCCGCGGCAATGATCGCGGCATGAACCTTGTCGTCCGGGACATAGCCCGACAGGGTCAGCGTGACCGCGACGGGATCCTTGTAGGCCTGAAGCACGTAAGGCGGCGCCTTGATCTCGTTCGCGGTGATCTTGAAGCCCTCGGGAAGATCTCTCAGCGCCGCCGCGATCGCCTCCCGGCCGCCCAGTTCCCGCGCCATTCCGGTCAACGAGACGCCGGTGTCCGAGATCGTCACCTTGCCGTCCTTCAGTTTGCCGATCTGATCGAGCAGGAGCTGCGCGGCGTTCTCGAAGCGAGCCGGGGCGCCGCGGGCCAGATTCATCTGGTCGGCGACCTCGACGCCCCCCAGCGCGGCGCGCGCCGCCTCGAGCAGTTTGGTCTTGGTGACCGGCAACGGTGCGCTGCCGCCGAGGGTCACCTTGGCGACGTCGCGCTCGGCCGACCATACGAACGGCTTGGCCTCGGGCACAAGCCGGGTCTCATCGTTCACGAGCCGCACCCCGGACACGGCTTCGACTGAAGCCGCGGCGCTACGCCGGCCGTCTTCGGCGAAGGCATCGGCCGCCAATGTGACGTCACGGCCGGCGACCGTGATCGCCGTCTTGTCAAGCACAATGTCCTTCAGCGCGGCCGCGCTGCGGGCGGACAGGTCAGCTTCCAGCGGAGCCGTATTGGTCCAGACCGCGAACGCCCAAACAACGAACAAGGGGATCACGCCGGGCCACCATTTGCTGCTCCATTTGAAAAATCCGTGCATACCTATCCCGCGAGGTCTGGTGCCCGCGACCGCGGCACCGGAAACAGAGAGAAAACAAACCCTTGCAGGGCTGTCAAACCGGAAATGGTCCTGCCAAATCAGGGTGCGGCGATTGGCCCGGCTAACCCTTTGTTCAGCGATCACTCGCTAACGTGACGGTAACATCCTAACCGGCAAACCGCTTTCCGATGAAGCAATTTCGCAACACCGTTATTCGCGCCGGCCTGGGTGCGCTGTATTTCACCGGTGCGCACGTTCTTTTGCGCCCAATCCTCTCCGGTGTCGGCGCCGTCTTCACCTTGCATCACGTCCGGCCGCGGCGGCAGAGCGAGTTCCAGCCCAATCATCATCTTGAGGTCACCCCCGAATTCCTGCGTACGACGCTTGCGCATTTGCGCGCGCACGGCATCGACATCATCACCCTGGACGAGATGCATCAGCGGCTGATCGAGCGGAATTTCACGCGCCACTTCGCCTGCTTCACCTTCGACGACGGTTATCGCGACAACCGGGATTTCGCGCTTCCCGTGATGGGCGAGTTCGACGCGCCGTTCACCATCTTTGTCGCCAGCGATTTCGCCGAAGGCACCGGGCGGCTGTGGTGGATCGCGCTCGAAAAGCTGATCGCCAAGACCTCCTCACTCGAGGTGACCGTCGGCGGTGTCGCCTGCAGGCTCGAGGCCGGGACGCCGGCGGCCAAACAGGCGGCCTATGACCGACTGCACGACTGGCTGCGGGCCTTGCCGGGCGGCCACGACGTCCGTCGCGAAATCAGCGCGCTATGCGCGCGCTACGGGGTCGACGAAGCGGCGATCTGCCCCGAATTCTGCATGTCCTGGGACGAACTGAAGCCGCTGGCGTGCAATCCCCTGATCTCGATCGGGGCACATACCGTCAGCCATTGCAATCTCGCCAAGCTGACGGAAGCGACCGCAAGCCACGAGATGACGGAAAGCCGCGCGCGGATCGAAAACGCCCTGCAGCGGGAGGTCCTGCATTTCGCCTACCCCTATGGGGACAGGATCGCCGCTGGCGCGCGGGAATTCGCCCTTGCGCGTTCGGCCGGCTACAAGACGGCGGTCACGACCCGGCCGGGGATGATCTTCGCCGAAAACGCCGAGCATCTGGCGGCGCTGCCCCGGCTGTCGCTCAACGGCAACTATCAGGACGAGCGGATCCTGCCGGTTCTGACTTCGGGCGCCGCGACCGCGTTCTGGAACGGTTTTCGGCGCATCGACGCGGCGTAGTTTTTTCCGTACCCCCTCTTCCCCATCTCCGCCAGTACCCGCTCTCTGAAGTCGTAGCCCGGGGCCGCAACCAGACCAGCGGCACCAGTGGGAGCGCGACGAACGGGCTTCCTTGACTTAGGCGATCTCCCCGCCCAGAACGATGGGCAAACGCACAGGGAGGGCGACATGTTCAAGGATCTGTTCTCGCTGCGGGGCCGCGTCGCGCTGGTGAGCGGAGGCTCCCGCGGCATCGGCAAGATGATCGCCGCCGGCTTCCTCGCGCATGGCGCGGCGAGGGTCTACATCACCGCGCGCAAGGCGGCGCCTTGCGAGGCCACCGCCAAGGAGCTTGCGGCCGAATATGGCGGCGAATGCATCCCGCTGCCGATCGACATCTCCAATCTCGCCGGCATCGAGATGCTGGCCAATGAGATCAAGAAGCGGGAGCCCAGGCTCGATATTCTCGTCAACAATGCGGGGGCCGCCTGGGGCGCGGATTTCGACGAATTTCCCGAGAGCGGCTGGGACAAGGTGATCAACCTCAACCTGAAGACGCCGTTCTTCCTGACCAAGGCGCTGGCCGCCCCCTTGCGCGCCGCAGCGTCAGCGCAGCGACCCGCCAAGGTGATCAATATCGCCTCGATCGACGGCATCTTCGTCAATCCGATGGAGACCTATTCGTATGCGGCGAGCAAGGCCGGGCTCATTCACCTGACACGACGGATGGCGGCCAAGCTGATCCGCGACCATGTGGTGGTGACGGCGATTGCGCCGGGACCGTTCCAGTCCGACATGAACCGCGCGGCGCGCGACCACGCCGACGAAGTGGCCACAAGGGTGCCCGCGGGGCGCATCGGCACCGAGGAGGACATGGCGGGGGCTGCGATCTATCTGGCCTCGCGCGCCGGCGACTACGTGGTCGGCGCCACCATCGCGGTCGACGGCGGTATCGTGTTTGCCAATCCCGGAATCAAGGGCGACGGCTGGGATTGAGCGCCTTGAGCCTGACCCAGGCGTCGGCATCGGGGAAACCCAATGCCCGCAGGCGCGGCGGATAGAGGAACGGAACAGGTTCGAACAGATCGCCCACGATCTCCATGGCTTCGGACCAGGCGACGTCGGCGATGTCCGACGCGCCTTGTTGCGCCAGGCCGGTCGCGGGGTCGAAGACCTGCTTGACGAAACTGAGGCGATCGGCGCGCGGCAACAGCGTGCCGATGGTGCCGGAGCCCAATGACGTCACGCTGAAGAGAGAGGCCTCCGCATCCTTCTTGCGGAAGAGCATGAGGCTCGCGACAAAGATATCCATGCCGTGTTTCTGGTAATACTGATCCAGCAGCTGCTTTTGAAATCCGTAGTCTGTCGCCGACTGGGCCAGCGCGATGTCCCGCTGCCGGCCGGCGTTCGACGAGCCCGGCTCAAACTGAAACTCGGACCATCGCTCGCCGCTCCATCGCAGGAGCATGGACGAGCAGAAATTTGGAGTCTGGTGCGCATTCCCTGCGATATCCAGCAATCTCGCCAGCCCCGGCATATTCGCGCTGCCGGTCAGATAAAAGACATTCCGGCCCGGCACCAGCGCAATGGGCGCACCGTCGATCGCGGGGAGCGCGTAGTCCCGGCCTGGCTCGAGATGCAGGAGCGCCGATTGGTGATCTTCGAGATTGGCGCAGCCGAACACCCCGTCACCGACGGATTGGAAAATCGGCGACGGGCTCCTGGCACGGAAGTTCGTCATCGCGCGCTGCATGGCTTGCTCGATCGGCAGCTTCGCAAATCGGAGGTTGGCGTGCGTCATTTGCGACATCGTATCACTCTGGTCGCGAAGGACGCAGGCGGCCAGGTCGCCCGCGAAAGGCAGCCAGGCCGTCTCAGCGCTGTCGTCAATCGGCGCGCCGGCGATCCAGCTCCGCAGCAGCGTGTGGCTGATCTGGACGCGGGAGCGAATGCCCGGCATGAGCTCGTCAGGAAGCTTTTCGGGCGAGATGGCCGCGTTTTTGCTGGATGCGCCGATCCCGCGGACGAACCTCGACAACACCTCGGCCCGACCGCTCGGATCCCGCGCGACCCAGCTTCCAAAGACGTTGTCGAGATGAACTTCCATTTCGCCGGCGTCGCCGGCGCTGAAAAAGAAGCTACGCGCCTGATGATCGTAGCTTTTTGGAACGCGGCCCTGTCGCTTGAACTCCTCGATCAATTCAATGACAAATTGGTCGTACGGACCAGCCGCCGGTTGTTTCGGCCGCAAGGCCTTCTTGATCCAATCGAACATCGGTGGCCTCAAGGGCGCGGGAGCACGAAAACGGCGCGAACCTGTCCGAGAACTTTCTCTTCATTTGACCATTTTGTCTACCGAGGCGGTAACGATGACGTTTCGGCTGGAGGGACGTCGTTCGCACGCGCACATGCGCCCTGCCGCTTTCAAAATAAATTCATGACAGCGCCTGCACCCGCTGGGTGTCATATTGATCTGGTTCAATACACCCGCCGCGAAAACTTGATCATGTTGGCCCATGAAGATATCCGACATCACCTGTCCGTCCTGCCTGGCGTCTTATCAAGTCGCCGAGGCCTTGTCGGCGAAAGGAAGCCCGGGCTGCGCACGCTGCAGCGTCTGCGGTGAACTCCTTGCATCCTGGCAAGAACCGAAGTTGAGGGCCTATCGGCTCATTTTGCCGGCGGCGCACAAGTATTCGAAGGTTCCGGTGCCGCCGTCTCCCGTTGGCTGACAGGCTTACCTGACGGTCTTCAGACGCGCCGCGGGCTCGGTACAGCGACGCCTCCGCCTTGCATATTTCTTGGGATCGTTCTGGACTTCAGAACGTTAGACGTTGCCGCGCCCATTTTGACGAATAAGATGTCTTGCATTGTCAAGAATTCAAAGACTTTTCGAGTTCGCGCGGATTTTGGAGTTCTCTCCCGTGATGTTTGTCATCGAAATCCTTGGTAAGCCTGACAGAAGTGGAAATGCGCCGGTCATCGAGTGTCGGACGCATACGGGGCCGACGGTGACCGAAGCCCTGCGAACGGCACGGGCCAATTTGCGCTCGCCGCCCCCGAGCGCCTATAGCTTTTCAATGAAGGCCAACGGCAAGGAAGTGGGACGCTGGCGAAGGGGCGATATCGGCGACGAAGCCGACGTTTTGGCCGATATTGAAATGACGAGGTCGAGGTCACGCCGTGACGGCGAGTATTAAAGGCTCGTGTCGACGGCGGCATCGTCTTTGCCAATCCGGAATCAAGGGCGAGGGCCGGGATTGAGCGCCTTGAGGCTGGCCCACGCGTCGGCATCGGGGAAACCCAATGCCCGCAGGCGCGGCGGATAGAGGAAGGGAACGGGCTCAAAGAGATCGCCGGCAACGTCCATGGCTTCGGACCAGGCGACATTGACGATGTCTGATCCATCCTTCTGGGCGACGCCGGTGTCCGGATCGATGATCTGCCTGACAAAACTGAGTCGATCGGCGCGCGGCAGCAGCGTGCCGGTCGTGCCGGAAGCCAATGCGGTCACGCTGAAGACCGACGCTTCGACGTCATTGCCCCGGTAGAACAAGAGGTTGGCAACGACAATGTCCCGACCGTGCTTGCGGTGGAACTGATCCAGCAACTGCTTTTGAAACCCGTAATCGGTAGCCGACCGGACCTGCGAGATCTCGCGCTCGCGGCGGGCGCCGGCCGACCCCGGCCTAAAATGAAATTCAGACCAGCGCTCACCGGTCCACTGCAACATCGTGGACGAGCAGGAGTTCGGCATCTGATGCGCCCCCTGGGCGATTTCCAGGAGTCTTGCCATGCCCCGCACATCTTCGCTGCCGGTCAGGAAAAACATATTTCGGCTCGGCACGAGCGCAACCGGCACACCTTGCAGCGGCGGCAACACATAGTCCTCGCCGGGCACCAGAAGAAGAAGCGCGGATTGATGATCTTCAAGATTTCGACAGCCGAAGACGCCGGGGTCGACGGGTTCGAAGACTGGTGAGGGAATGCTGGCTCTGAAATTCGTCATCGCCTGTCGTATGGCGCGATCAATGGGAAGATTGGCAAAGGCGAGGTTGGCGCACGTCACTTGCGACATGGTATCGCGCTTGTTGCGTACAACGCATGCGGCAAGGTCGCCGACGAATGGAAGCCATGCTGTCCCAGCGCTATCATCGATGGGAGCGCCGTCAATCCAGCTCTGCAGCAGCGTATTGCAAATCTGGACGCGTGAGCGAACGCCCGGCATCAGCTCGTCGGAAAGCCTTTCAGGCGAGATGGCCGCGGGCTTATTGGATTCGGTACCGGCGCGGACAAATCTCGAAATCACCCCTGCCCGGCCATTGCGATCCTGCTTGAGCCAGGTTGCGAAAATATTATCGAGCTGAAATCTTATTTCGCCGGGGCCGTCGCCGAACACCAGCGCGCGCGCCCCGCGATCGTAGCTCTTGAGAAGACGGCCTTGGCGTTGGCACTCCGCGACAAACTCGCGAACAAAACGCGCGTACAACTCAACGATAAGTTGTCTTTGTGGAGCAGCTCTCTTGGTCCAATTGAACATTGGCTGCCTCGACGTTTGCGTACCCAATTGTGCAAACAGCGGCTGGGAATAGCCCTATACTGGCGCCCATTTTGGCTTCTATAAGGAGAGACTCCGACTTCCGACCACCAAAGTGCCCAAATCGCGTCGCGGCCAGGGGCGCCGCTTTGCGACATGCAATTCTTGCGTGCATGGCTTCAAACACTCCGCAATCCCGAGAATCAAGGGATAGCGCTGCGGCGATGAGGCGCGGGCGGCTAATACGTCTCGACATGATAGCGGCCGCCCTCACGCATGCCGGCCTTCAGCGCGTTCCAATCGATCGATGCGCCGCGGCAGACGTCGGCAAAGGCTTCGTCGACACCGCTTTCCATGCCCTTCAGGCCGCAGATATAAACGTGCGTGTTGGGATCGTTCAGCAATGCCGAGACTGCTGTCGCCTCGGAACGGATGCGGTCCTGGACATAGACACGCGGCTGACCCGGCACGCGCGAATAGCAGAAATGCTTGCCGAGCAGTTTTTCCGGCACCTTCTGCAGCGGCCCGAAATAGGGCAGTTCCTCGGGCCGACGGGCGCCGAAGAACAGCAACAGCCGTCCCGGTGCATCCGGCATGGCGCGACGACGCCGCTCGGTGAAGGCGCGGAACGGCGCCGAGCCGGTGCCGGTGCAGATCATGATGATGTTGGCGGCGGGATCATTTGGATAAAGGAACGTGGCGCCGAACGGGCCGGTGACCTCGACCTTGGCGCCGCGCGGCAGGTCGCAGAGATAGTTCGAGCAGACGCCATCAGGCTCGCGCTTGACCGTGAGCGCAAGATTGCCGGCGTTCGGCTTCTCGCCATCGCGGGGGCTCGCCACCGAGTAGAGCCTGATCAGATGCGGCTTGCCGTCGGCGGTCGTTCCTGGCGGGACGATGCCGATGCTTTGGCCTTCGAGCACCGGGAACGGATGATCGCCGAAATCCAGAATAATGTGGCGCACGTCCGAATCGGCGCCGGTCTGCGTCAAACGAAAATTCCCGGTCACGGTCGCAATCGCCGGCTTGTTGCGGTTGTAGAGATTGACCGTCGGCTTGCTCGCCGAATGCGGCGCAACCGGCTTGCCGCCGAGCCCCTTGCGGGCCTCCTCCAGCAGGCTCTCGATCTCCTGCTCGAGCGCCTCGATCGCGCCCGATTCCGCCGACGGCAGTTCCTGCTGCACCGGCAACTCGTTCCAGGAAAACTGTTGCTCGAGCGTGTAGGGACTGGCGACCACGCGCCAGTTGTCGATCGAGCCCGTCGGGCACGGCGAAATGCAATCCATGCAATGGTTGCAGATCGCGGCATCGACGACATAGTTGTTGCCGTCATGGGTGACCGCGTCGACCGGACAGGTCTCTTCGCAGGTGTTGCAGCGAATACAGATCTCCGGGTCGATCAGATGCTGCTTGAGCAGCTCCCGTGTCGGCGCATTCATCGATGCCAGCCTCGTCTCGCTCTTCTCCTGAGAACCGCTTTAACCCCTCGTCCTGAGGAGCTTGCGTGCGCAAGCGTCGCGAAGGATGAGGCCGAGATCGGGGCGTCATGGTTCGAGACGGCGCATGCGCGCCTCCTCACCATGAGAGTCCAACAACGCATGACTACGCCTCGATCTTCACATATTCGAATTCACCCGGCTTGTTGTCGATCCCGACCTTCGGCGGCGCGATCCAGTTGGCGAACTTGCCGGGTTCGCTCACTGGCTGCATCAGGGATTCGATGAAGGCCCCATCGGCTTCCGACGGCAGATAGTCGCCGCGCTTGTTCGCCCATTCGGCATCGCTGATGATGACGCCCGTCGGAGTTGCATGGATATCCCTGAATTCGCCGATCTGGCGATGGAAGGCGGTATGCGGCAGCTCCAGCCGGAACTTGACGCCGGCCTTCTCGATGATCTTGTTCCAGCGTTCGACGCCCTTGGCGCAGTCCTCGGTGTAATCGTCGCGCAGCCGCATGTTCAGCGCGGTCAAGGCCGGCTCGTCGACCCGCGTGATCTGGCCGTTGACCAGCTTCAGGACCGGATAGACCGCGTTGGTGAGACGGTGATCGTCGTCGATCTTGGTCTCCTGGAAACGCCCCTTGAGGCCGGCATTGTAGAAGTTCGCCGCGTTGGTCGAGACCTCGGAGCCGAACAAATCGAGCGACAGCGAATAGTGCAGGTTCATCTTCTTCTGGATCGTCGGCAGATCGACCACGCCGAGCGCGCGAATCTTTTCAATCTCGGATGCGTCCTCGATGCCGGCGGCCTTCATCGCCTCGCAGGTGCGCTGCAGCACCCGGCCGACGCCGGTCTCGCCGACGAACATGTGGTGCGCCTCCTCGGTCAGCATGAAGCGGCAGGTGCGCGACAAGGGATCGAAGCCGGATTGCGCCAGGCTCTCGAGCTGCATCTTGCCGTCGCGGTCGGTGAAGAAGGTGAACATGAAGAACGATAGCCAGTCCGGCGTCTTCTCGTTGAAGGCGCCCAGCATGCGCGGGCTGTCGGCATCGCCGGAACGGCGGCGCAGCAACTCGTCGGCCTCCTCGCGGCCGTCGCGGCCGAAATATTTCTGCAAGAGATAGACCATGGCCCAGAGATGGCGACCTTCCTCGACATTGACCTGGAACAAATTGCGCATGTCGTAGAGCGAGGGCGCGGTCTTGCCGAGATGGCGCTGCTGTTCGACCGAGGCGGGCTCGGTGTCGCCCTGGATCACCACCAGCCGCCGCAGCATGGCGCGGTACTCGCCGGGGATTTCCTGCCAGGCCTTCTCGCCCTTGTGCTGGCCGAAATTGACCAGGCGCGCTTCATCTTGCGGAGCAAGGAGAACGCCCCAGCGGTATTCGGGCATGCGGACGTAATCGAACTTGGCCCAGCCCTTCGGATCGACGCTGACCGCGGTCCGGAGGTAGACCAGCGATTCCTGAAAACCCTCCGGCCCCATGTCGTTCCACCAGTCGAGATAGCCGGGGTGCCAACCCTCCAGCGCCTTCAGCACCTGGCGATCCTCGGACAGATTCACGTTGTTTGGAATCTTGGTCGAGTAATCGACGTTCATGAGATTCATGGTGGGCTCCCTGGTGGGTGAATTCTTGCAGGCGCGAATGGTGAGTAGCGAATGGTGAGTAGCGAATGGCGCATAGGGAAAAGAAACCATTCGCTATTCGCCACTCGCCATTCACGTCTTCACACTCTCGTCATATCGAAACGTGCCTTCACGCCGGTGCCGTAGCGGCGCAGCGCGCCTTCCTCGCCGACCGCGTTGGGGCGTTGGAAGATCCAGTTCTGCCATGCAGTGAGGCGCGCAAAGATTTTCGATTCCATGGTTTCCGGCCCGACAAAACGCAGGTTCGCTTCCATCCCGGTGAGACTGTCCGGCGAGAAGCTCGCGCGTTCCTCGAAGAACACCCTGATTTCGTCGTTCCAATCGATGTCGTCGAGCGCGAAGGTGACGAGGCCGAGTTCCTCGGCCTCCCCGGCCTCGAGCTGACAGCCGATTTTCGCCTTCGCGCGATCAAGCTCAGTGGGATCAGCCTGGAAGCGCGACGACAGCCGGGTCAGGCCGTGGCTCATCGGATAGGGACCGAAATTCATCGCGGTCAGCTGTAGCGACGGCGGCGGGCGGTTGTCGCCCTGCTGTTGACCGATCAGCATGTAGGAGCGGTCGGCGGCGAACACGAGTTCGGCCAAGGTGCCGGCGAAGCAGGAGCCGGGCTCGACCAGAGTCACCAGCGTGCGCGAGGTGACGTCGACCCGTTTCAAGACCCGTTTCCAATAGTGCCTGATCTCGTTGACCAGCCAGTGCGCCTTGTTGGCTTCGAGCAACGCGTCACAGGCGAGCACATTGGCGGCGTCGCCGTGCGACTTGAACACCAGCATGGCGATCTCGAGCTCGTTGATGCGCAAATGCAGGATCGCATCATCGAGCTCGCGCGCGACCTGGAGCGGCCAGAACGCCGCCCCTTGCGCGATCAGACCATCGACGTCGGCGGGCGGCGGCGCCTCCGGCGCCTTGATCGAAATGGTCGCGATCCGGGCAGTGCGGTCGATATCCACGCTGACGAAACCGTAGCGCACGCTGGTGTCGTCGATGCTGCGGGTCAGAGGCGTCAGCGCGACGCCCTTGCCGTTGCCGTTGCGCTTCGAGCTGCCGGCGAACTCCTTGGCCCGCTCGGCAATCCTGGCCTCCAGCTTGCTGTTCGGCGCGATCTCATCGACCAGCCGCCACTGCACCGCGCGCTTGCCCTTGATGCCTTCCTCGATGGTGCAGAAGAAATCGGCATGGTCGCGGCGCACCTTGCGCTTGTCGACCACCCGCGTAAGCCCGCCGGTGCCCGGGAGCACCGCAAGCAGCGGCACCTCCGGCAGCGCCACCGCGGCCGAGCCGTCGTCAGCGAGGATGATGTGGTCGGTGGCGAGCGCCAGCTCATAGCCGCCGCCGGCCGCGGTGCCGTTGACCACGGTGATGAAGCGCTGGCCGGAATTTTCGGATGAATCCTCGAGCCCGTTGCGGGTCTCGTTGGTGAACTTGCAGAAATTGACCTTGTGCGCATGGGTCGAGCCCGCCAGCATGCGGATATTGGCGCCGGCGCAGAACACGCGGTTCTTGCCCGAGCGCATCACCACCACCTTCACGCCGGGATGTTCGAAACGCAGCCGCTGCACGGCGTCGGCAAGCTCGATGTCGACCCCGAGGTCGTAGGAATTGAGCTTGAGCTGATAGCCCTCGAACAACCCGCCGTTCTCGTCGACATCCATGGTCAGGGTCGCGACCTCGCCGTTGACGGCGAGCTTCCAGTGCCGGTAGCGCTGTGGATCAGTCTGGAAATCGATGTATTTGGCGCCGCCCGCGAGCAGGCGATCTTCACCGGCCATGCGTCTTCCCCGTCCTTGGCATATTCGTTATATGCACAATAATTCATATTTCTTCGACGGTCTAGCTGGAAATCCGAAGAAGCTGCATTTTGTTTCATATCAGCCCTGCACACAAGCCGGGACCGGTTCAGGCGGGGCGCTGCACGCCCTCATGCACCTGCATGACCGCGCAATAGAAATCCGACAGCGCCTGCAGCGTCTCGTGAGGTGCCTCGCGATGCGGTGCGTGCCCGACCCCGGGCAAAACGGTCACGTCGACCGGGCAATAGCATTCCTCCCGCGCGATCTCGATCTGGCGCATCGTGCCATATTGATCGGCGGCGCCCTGGACGATGGCGACGGGGACGCGGACATAGGCGAGATAATCCGAGATGTCCCAGTTGCGGAATTGCGGATCGAGCCAGGCGCCGTTCCAGCCATAGAACGCATTGTCGACATCTCTGTGCCAGCGCGCGAGCTTGGCCCTCAGGTCGGTGGTCTCATAGGTCGTCTTGATCTCGGCGATCGAGGCAACCGAGACATCCTCGACGATGAAATGCGGGGCGATCATCGCGACTGCGCGGACGCGGTGATCCTGGATGCCGCCGGCATAGATCGCCGCGATCGAGGCGCCGTCGGAATGGCCGAGCAGAAGGCCGCGGCGAAAGCCGATTGTCTCGAGCAGCTTCGGCAGCACCTCGAGTGCCTCGATCTGCATGTAGTCAAGCGGACGCGGCAATTTCACCGGCGATGACGCGCCATAGCCGGCGCGCGAATAGACGAATACGCCGGCTGAGGTCGCTTCCTGCAGCCGGTCCGGGAAATCGCCCCACAGCGCTGATGAACCCAGCCCCTCATGCAGCATGACGATGGTCGGCGCGGCATCTGGCACCGGGCCGATCATGCGGTATTCGAGGTTGGCGGCACCGATGGTGAGGAAGCCGGTGGGGGAGAGAAAGGTCATGGGATGTTTCATTCTAGATCGTCATTCCGGACAGTTCGCGAAGCGAACTGATCCGGAATCTCGAGATTCGTATTCGTCGTTCGAGATTCCGGTTTCGATGCTTCGCATCGCCCCGGAATGACGAGGCATCATTTACGCAGCCCCCTCCCGCAGCTTGAAGCGCTGGATCTTGCCGGTGGCGGTTTTCGGCAGGGACTCCACGACCTCGACCCAGCGCGGATATTTCCACGGGCCGATCTTCTGCTTGACGTGGTCCTTGAGCACGTCGTGCAGATGGTCCGCGTTCGCGCCCGGGCGCAGCACCACGAACGCCTTTGGCTTCAAGAGCCCTTCCGGATCGGCCTCCGGCACCACGGCGGCCTCCAGCACGGAGGGATGCGTGATCAGCGCGCTCTCGACCTCGAACGGCGACACCCAGATGCCGGACACCTTGAACATGTCGTCGGAACGGCCGCAGAAGGTGTAGCGGCCCTCACCGTCTCGGACATATTTGTCGCCGGTGCGGGTCCAGTATCCTTCGAAGGTCGAGCGGCTCTTGTGGCGCTGGTTCCAATAACCCTCGCCGGCCGAGGGCGCGTGCACCAGCATCTCGCCGACCTCGCCGTCCGCCACCTCGCCGCCGGCCTCGTTGACCAGCCGCACCTCGTAGCCAGGCACCGGCCGTCCTGCCGAACCGTATTTGATGTCGCCGGGCGCATTCGACAGGAAGATGTGCAGCAGCTCGGTCGAACCGACGCCGTCGAGAATGTCGACGCCGAAGCGCGCCTTCCAGGCATTGCCCACCGACTCCGGCAGCGCCTCGCCTGCGGAGGTGCAGACGCGCAGCCGGTTGCCGGCACGCATGTCCTTCTGGGTCTCATCGTGCAGCATCGCGGCGAACAGGGTCGGCACGCCGAAGAAGATGGTCGGATTGTACTTGTTCAGCAGTGCGAACATCAGCGCCGGCGTCGGCCGCTCGGAATTGAGGATGGTGGTGGCGCCGACCGACAGCGGGAAGGTCAACGCGTTGCCGAGCCCATAGGCGAAGAACAGTTTTGCCGCGGAGAGGCCTACATCGTCCTCGCGGATGCCGAGCACCTTGGTCGCATAGGTCTCGGCAGTGGCGGCGAGATTGCCATGCAGATGCCGCACGCCCTTGGGCATGCCGGTCGAGCCGGAGGAGTAGAGCCAGAACGCCGGCTCGTCGGCATGGGTCTCGACCGTCGTGAACGACTCGCTCTCCTTGACGATCTCCTGTGAAAACAGCTTGTGGCCATGCGCGTTCTTGCCGGAGACGACAACATGCTCGAGATCGGGCATCCGCCCGACGATGTCTTTCACGACGGGAAACAACTCCTCCGAGACGAACAGCACCCGCGCGCGGCAATCTGACAGCACATACGCATACTGATCCGCGGTCAAAAGCGTATTCAGCGGCACCGGCACGATGCCGGCGCGAATCGCGCCAAGAAAGATGGTCGGGAAATCGACGGTGTCCTGCATGATCATGGCGACCCGCTCTTCACGGCGCACGCCAAGCCCGCGCAACATGTTGGCGAGCCGGCAGGTTTGCGCCTGCAGCTCGCCATAGCTGAGCTCGGACACCGTGTCGGTGTAGGCGAGCTTGTTGCCGCGTCCCTTCTCGATGTTGCGGTCGAGCAGCCAGGTCACCGCGTTGTAGGAACCGGACAGCGCGCTCATGCCGCGCCCTCACCACCCAAGCGTGTCATGACGTTTTCTCTCCTCACGTCGTTTTTGAATTATAATTCATATAAGGCCACCCGAAGCGCTTGCTGTCAATCCTTTCCGGCATTATGTTTCCGAAGGCCCGTTTTGCGGGGACAGCTTGTTCGGTACCGATTGTATCCGAGGCAAAGCTACCGCTTTCTGATATCGCGCGTTTCCGTCACGACGCGCGCATGCTGCGCGAGGGACATGTCCAAGGATACCGACGCCGAAACGGGCTTTCTCGAGCAGCTTGGCCAGCGCGTCCGCACCATGCGGGCGCTGCGCGGCATGTCGCGCAAGGTGCTGGCGAAGGTCTCGGGCATCTCCGAGCGCTATATCGCCCAGCTCGAAAGCGGCAAGGGCAACGTCTCCATCGTGCTGCTGCGGCGCGTCTCCAACGCCATGGGCGCGCATGTCGAGGATCTGATCCCGTCGAGCGATCCGGTGCCGGACTGGCCGGTGATTCGCGATCTCCTGCGCAAGGCAACGCCAGCGCAAATCGCGCATGCCAAGGACGCGCTCAACGGCGCAGGTCCGTCGACCCAGCGGCGGCCGACCTTTTCCGGCATCGCCCTGATCGGCCTGCGCGGCGCCGGCAAGTCCACGCTCGGCAAGATCCTCGCCGAGAAAATCGGCTGGAACTTCGTCGAGCTGAACAAGGAGATCGAGCGGCAGAACGGGCTGTCCGTTCCAGAAATCATCAACCTCTACGGCCAGGAGGGCTTCCGCCGCATGGAGCAGGCCGCGCTCGGACAACTCTTGGCGCGCAAGGAGCTGATGGTGCTGGCGACCGGCGGCGGCATCGTCTCCGAGCCTTTGACCTTCGAGCTGATCCTGTCGTCGTTCTACACGATCTGGGTCAAGGCCGAGCCGGAGGAGCACATGGCGCGGGTGCGCGGCCAGGGCGATCTGCGGCCGATGGCCGAGGACCCGTCCGCAATGGCGGAATTGCGCAACATTCTGGTCAGCCGCGAGCCGCTCTACGCCCGCGCCAACGCCGTGGTCGATACCGCCGGACTTTCGGTGGATGCTGCGGCCTCCCGGCTGTCAGAGGCGGTCGCGCCGGTGCTGCGGAACGAAGCGCGGATGTTCGCGCGGGGGTGAGGCGGGCGAGCGCAACGTCGAATTTCCCGACTGCTGCATCTCGCACTTATCAGTCATTCGCGATACGCCTTCGCGCATGAAACTGCTTTTCCTCCATGGCGCTCCGGCGGCGGGCAAGCTCACGGTCGCAAAAGCGCTGCTGCGCCTGGCGCCGGGCCGGCTGTTCGACAATCACGCCGCGATCGATCTGGCGCGGACGCTGTTCGATTTCGGCGCGCCCGGATTCTGGGAACTCGTACGTAACGTCAGGTGCTCCGCCCTGGACGCCGCCGCCGAGCATGGCGTTGCGCTCGTGGTCACGACGTTCTGCTATGCCGAGCCGGATGACCGGCCGCAGTTCGAAAAGTTCGAGGAAATCGTGCAGCGGCACGGCGGCGAACTGCTGCCCGTGTTCCTGCACTGCTCGCGGCAAGAGGCCGCGCGCCGGGTCGGCAACCCCGACCGGATCGAGCGGCGCAAGATGGCCTCGGCGGAACACCTGATGAAGGAGCTCGATCGCTACAAATTCGCGCCGGTGCCGCGCGCCGACTGCCTGATCTTCGACACCGAAGCGAGTTCGGCGGAAGCAACCGCATCGGAGATCGTCAGGCATTTTGGGCTTGATGCGGTGCCGAAATGATCGAAACCGCGGCAAGGGTTGATCCGGTCCCGACCAATCCAGCCGACGGCCGCGATGCTCGTAAAGATTGAACTCGTTGAACCGCCGTCGCGTTGCTGAACCTTGTCAGGGAGGTAACCGCCATGACACAACTCCTGTGCCACGCATTTCGCGGCCCTACCTTGGCGGCGGCCTGACGGGATTGATCACATGACGACCACCTTGGACGGCGACGCGACAACCGGCCTTCCGAGGGCGGGATACTGGCGCAGGTCGCTGGCGACGCTCATCGACATGATCGTCGTGATGTTTCCGTTTCAGGTGCTCGCAGCATTTCTGTTCGCACTGACGGCCGGAATGGTGCAGATGGACAGCGGCTTCTTCACCTTGTGCGCAGGAGCGAAGACCATCCCGCAAGCTCTCAGCCCGCCACCGCCGCGCGATTCGAATTTCGCCCGCGTCTGCCGCGTCTCCTTCTTCGGAGCGACAACCGGGGCGAGCTTGACTGTGGGACGTGTCACCAAAGCCGGGGCCACGACCACGACCGTCAGCCAGACCTACATGCTGGACGACAAGGGGACGCCCATCAACGGGACCTCGATCGACGGGATCGTCGCTCTGGCCCTCCTCGCCTATCTCGTCGTCATGATCTGGAAGACCGGAAGAACCCTGGGCGCGCGCGTCGTCAAGGTGAGGGTGGTCGACGCGGCGAACCCGCGCGCGCCGCACGTGCCGCTCGGCAAGACGATCATCCGCTATCTGGCGATGATGATCGGAGCCGTCCCCGCGTTGGCCCTCCTGCTCTACCAATACGCCACCACTGGCGGCACCGCGGATGTGGTGTTCACCGATCAGTTTTTCCAGTGGTTCCCCTATGCCGCCGGATTTGGAGCCTTGTGGGTCATCGTTTTGATTCTCCAGATCGCGGCGAAGAAGGATCCTGTCTACGACCGGCTCGCAGGGACAGCCGTCCTGAAAGACTGAACAAGGCGAACATCGATGGCTCAGTTCGACGCATCCATCCCGAACAAACACTTTGAAGTGCGCCGCCTCGAAGCGCGGGATGTCGAGAGCTATCGCGGGCTGCGCCTCGAAGGCCTGCAGAGCCACCCCGAAGCCTTTGGCGCGTCGTTAGAAGACGAGGTCGACAAGCCCGACGCCTGGTGGACGGAACGCCTCGAATCGAACGTCGTGTTTGGTGGTTGGATCGACAATTCGCCCCTCCTTGGCGTGGCTGGCTTCCGCATGCCCGGCGGCGTCAAGCACCGACACAGGGGCGAATTGTGGGGCATGTATGTTCGCCCCGCCGGACGGGGCACGGGACTGGCCGTGTCCTTGGCACAGCGGGTGATCGAGCATGCCCGGCCGCTGGTCGAAGAGCTTTGCCTGACGGTGGTGGCCTCGAATACCGCTGCCCATCGCCTTTACAGCGCCGCCGGATTCGAACCCTACGGGCTTGCGCGCCGGGCGTTGAAGGTGGGCAATACCTATTACGACGAGGCGCTGATGGCGCTTTCGCTCCGCCGGCCCTAGATTCTGTCGGCGTTGCCAGTGACTTACGCCAGAGCTGCGCTATGATATTGCCATGATATTGCCGGGATAGACATAAGCGCAAACGGCCGAACGAGGCCCGTTCATGCTCGATCACGTCCGACACGTGCCGCTGCAGCCTCTGGCGTGGATTGCCGACGAAGCGTGTTCGGCGATCGACGAGATCGTGTCCGACGCGCTCACGCATTTTGACGAGAAGCGGTTTTGGCCATCTCACCCGCTTGAAGATGGGCTGCCCGACGGCCATGCCGGCTTTTATGTCGGCGCCACCGGCGTCATCTGGGCGCTGGAATATCTCAAACGGGTCGGCGCAACGGAGAGCCACTTCGATTTTCGCTCCGTGCTGCCGCACCTGCTCCACACCAACAAGGCCCAATACACCAGCGTCGCGTCGCGGGACCACTACTCCGGTCACGGCTCGTTCCTGTTTGGCGATATGGGAACGGCGCTGCTGGTGATGCGTCTCGCGCCCAAGCCTGATATTGCCGACCTGATCGAGACCCGCGCCGGCGCCAACATGACGTTGCCGATCCGGGAGCTGATGTGGGGCATGCCGGGGTCGATGCTCGCCTGCGTTCACATGGCCGAGATGACCCGCGAAGCGCGATGGAAGAGTATTTTCCTGATGCAGGCGCGGCGGCTTCTTGGCGAACTGGAAGACACCGACAATGGCCCGCTGTGGACGCAGGATCTCTACGGCAGGCATCTGCAATATCTCGGCCCGGTGCACGGCTATGCCGGGAACATGATTCCGCTGCTGCGCGCCTGGGACTGGCTCGACGTCGATCAACGCGACAAGATCACCGCCGCGGTGCCGAGAACGCTGGCCGCGAATGCCTGGCGATCGAACACCGGGACATCATGGCGGGCGATCGCAGGTCACGACAAGCCCCCGACATTGTGCCAGCACTGTCACGGCGCTCCGGGCATGGTGACGACCTTTGCGGATGCGCCGTTCTCGTCTCCCGAACTGGAGACCTTGCTCGCCGATGGCGGCGATTTCACGTGGATCGCCGGGCCGCTCGCCAAGGGATCGAACCTCTGCCACGGCACCGGAGGCAATGGCTACGCATTGCTCAAGCTCTATCGCCGGACCAAGGACCCGAAATGGATCGAGCGGGCGCGCGCCTTTGCGATGACCGCGATCGGCCAATGCCGCGAGGCGCGCAAGCGACTTGGCCGCGGTCGCTACAGCCTGTGGACCGGAGACGTCGGGCTCGCGGTCTACCTCTGGGACTGCCTGACCGGCGAGCCGCGCTTCCCGACGATCGATGTTTTCTGAGCGACTTGAATGTCGAGAACATTGCGGCTGGATGATATCCAAATATTTCCGCGGCGTTTACTTGGCGACCTCATCGCTTCGCCGGCTTTCTATAAGCTGCAAAAACGTGTCGTAATCAGGCGCAATGCCCATGCTGCGTGCGATTGGAACAATCGCAATTTCGAGACATTCTACTTCTCACCAAGGCAACTGCTGAGCGATGATCGAGGGATCGAATCGAAGCAAACCCGCCAAGATATGCTCCCTCAGATAATGGTCGGCACAACGCAAGCGCGTCTCTTGCCCAGCCCACGTGCTCTGCGAATAGATGTACCAGCCTGATACCCTCACCCCACGAACGCTGCTCAAGGTGCGCCGGCTCGGCGCCAACGACATCGCGCGCTATCGCGAGATTCGCCTCGAAGGCCTGCAGAAACATCCCGAAGCCTTCAGCCTGTCATGGGAGGACGAGGCCGCCAGTGCGGCGTCCTGGTGGGCCGAGCGCCTGGCAACGAACGTCGTGCTTGGCGGCGAGATCGACGGCTCGCCGCTGCTTGGCGTGGTTGCTTTCCGCGTCCACAGCGCCGCCAAGCTCCGGCACAAGGGCATCCTGTGGGGAATGTACGTTCGCCCCCATGCGCGCGGCATGGGACTGGCGGCGTCTCTCGTGCAACGGGTCATTGAGTGGGCCCGGCCCCCGGTCGAAGAGATCTGCCTGACGGTGGTGGCTTCCAACACCGCCGCCTGTCGCCTCTACCGTCGCGCGGGCTTCGAGCCATACGGCCTCGAACGGCGGGCACTCAAGATCGGCGACGCATACTACGACGAGGCCCTGATGGCGCTTCCGCTCCGAAGGCGATCGGGTGCACCCGGACGCGAGAGCCGTGAGGCCGCTGCAGGCAACGACTAGAGGTCGCGAGCATGATCGGCCAATAGCCATCATTGAACGCCGACCTCCCTTCTGCTACTTTTCCCGCCTGCGTTACTGGCGAAGCAGGATGGGGCACCATCGGGAAGCGCAGATACAGAGAGCCGATCGCCTGGGCCGCCGAGACGTCGATCTCGGCTCATCGCATGATGGAGCCCAGCCGATCATGGTTCACAATTCGCAAACTCACCTCGACCTTCGTTATGGCCTTAACCCGCATCAGGCGGGCGCCCGGCTGGTCTCGTCAGGTGTTTCGTCGCCACTCGATGTGCTCTCCGGCAATCCCGGATATATCAATCTCCTCGACGCGCTGCGCGGGTGGAAGCTGGTGCGCGAACTGCGACGACGCTTCGGTCGTCCGGCCGCCGCATCCTTCAAGCATGTGAATCCGGCGGGTGTCGGGCTGGGTGGCGATGAACTGCCCGACGGCTTCCTGGCCCGCCATTTCTTCCGCGAACTGGCCTTGTCGCCGCTGTCGACCGCCTGTCTTCGGGCCCGCCAGGCCGATCGCATTTCCTCTTATGGGGACTTCGCCGCACTGAGTGACGTGGTGGATATCGAGACCGCCGAGGTGCTCAAGAGCGTCGCTTCGGACGGCGTCATTGCACCCGGCTTTGCCCCCGAGGCCTTGCGGATGCTGCGCAGCAAGCGGGAGGGCCGCTATCTCGTCCTGGCCATCGACCCGAACTTCGAGCCTGGCCCAACCGAGAGCCGGACCGAGTTCGGCCTGACGCTGACGCAGGACGCCGACACATGCGAGGTCCCCGATCCACGCGCTGCAAAGACGGTCTCGAAGACCAGCGCGCTGACCGATGGCGCCCGCGACGACCTGCTGCTCGCGATGATCGTCGCCAAACATACCCAATCGAACGCGGTTGTGATTGCCATGGACGGGCAGACCATCGGGATCGGCGCGGGCCAGCAATCCCGTATCTCCGCGACGCAACTGGCATGCGCAAAGGCCGACACCTATCGGCTGCAACACCATCCGAAATTGTCCGGCCTGCCCTTCGCGCCAAATCTCGGCCGTATCGAGAAGATGAACCTGGTGGATATGGTGCTCCGGTTTGGAGAGCTGAGCGTGTCGGAGCGCCAGATGCTCGCGGACAAATTGCCATCCGGCTTTGACCCGCTGACCACTTCGGAGCGTGAAACCTGGCTCCGCGAAACGCGCCCGATCTGTCTGGCTTCGGACGCGTTCATTCCGTTCCGGGACAACATCGACCGCGCCGCCCGCAGCAACGTCGCGCATATCATGCAGACCGGAGGCTCGCTGCGGGATGGCGATGTCACCGCCGCGGCGGATGAGCACGGGATGGTCATGCTGCACAGCGGAATGCGCCATTTCCTGCACTGAGGATGTCAGTCGGGGAGCGAGGCCGTTAAAGGCCAGCGGCAAGGCCGATGCGGCTCTTGCAGCAAAATATCGAAAACAACCCCATGCAAAGTAGCTTGCCAGTCGCCGGCATGCGCGATCCCGCGAAAAGGCTTTGACACGTCGGGCAAATCACCTGCAATGTTCCATCATCGCGCAACCGGTCAAACGTCCATGACCCAGCGCGACACCGGTTTTGCCGCTCCATGCGAATTTGACCGGCAAGGTTTGACGATCCACGACGGCCCGCCAAAGGCGCTGTCTGAAAGAGCAGTTCGTAGCGCGGATTGCAGCCTAAGGAGTCATCCGCCGTTCCGTTAGGCAAGATGGTGGATTGCGGCGGCGCCTGTCATCGGGCCGCGCTTCGCGCAAACCCGATGGCCTCCAACCCGACCTACAGACCTTATCCGGGTTACGCGTTACGGCTCATCCGGCTTACACGCTACCACCCGACCTTACTCAGGTAAAAACCATCTTCAGTCCCATTTCCTTCAGTCGCAGCGCCTCAGGCCCAAAATACTCGAATGAATTCGGATCTTTTCTAAGCATCCGTCTTGCTCTTCTCATGAGCGAATTGCCCCATTTCAAGAAATCATCGTCTTTGTTGATCAAACCACTGGCATCAAAATAGCCGTTTACGAAATACAATCTTCCACGACGGATCAGTTGGTCATCCTGGTAGCAACGGCTAAACTCGACCACGGGCGATCTGAGTTCGTCCACAAATGCAGCGTTTGCCGATCGTTTGAAAATAATCCGGTCGATGTACTGCGATTGCGTAACGTAGATTTTCAGATGTTCGAACCCCATTTGCCTTATTTCAGCGCTCTCAACCCTTTGCGGTGAACCATCTTGAGACAACCTCGCAATGTAAATGAAGCTTCCATGCGGATCGAGCTTCTTCACGAGCTCCGCTTGATCATCCCTCGTCAGGTAGAAATTGACTTGGCTGCTTCTCATGTCCTTATTCAGTTCATGGGGTGGATTGCAGCCGAAGGCGTCATCCGCCGGGAGGCTTGGTGAGATGGCGGGTTACGGCTTCGCCTTCAACCCGCCCTACAAACCTTATCCGGGTTACGCGTTGAGCCTAACAGCCGGATCCGGCTTGAAATAGCTATTTTCGTATGGTCACCATATTAAGAACTTTAGCTGTAATCGCGCCGTCGCGGTGCTCCTTTCTGCGCCATGGCTTGTCCGGATTTGATTAAACGCAATGAGGGCTTCAGGTGTCGTTGCAGCTTGATGAACTGAACGGGGCGGCGGCGCCTGGCCAGATCTCAACGCGAGATCTCATAGAGCCCTTGATTTGGAAATGCCTTTTTGCGGGCGTCATCTGTTCGCTGTTATTTGCATACCTGGGTTCGACGAACACCTTCGCTCCGTATCTTGCGCAGTCGGATTGGCTGGTCACCAAACTGGGCGTCATCTGGCCGGCTTTGCCTCCTCAATACGAACTCGTCTTGAAAGTGCGCGGACCAGGACACGCGGCGAGTTTTGGGCTTATGTGCGCTGCCTTGTGGACATGGCCGGCCATCTTGGCGGCCATGATGTTGAAGAAGCATGCGGGACGGAGATCCGAAGTTCTTCCAATATCCACCAAAGAAATCTTGCAGTTTATGGTCTTGGTTCCATTCGTGTTCATCTCCCTAGCCGTCGATGACACGCGAAGCAGAACCCCACTGAATGCATTTTATCCTGACAGTTGGGATTTTTTCTACCTGCGACAGTTCTTGCTATTCACCCTAGTGGCTCTCTTTTTTGCGATTCTTATTTACGCAATCGGACGTCTCTTCCTGAACTGGCTTCGTTGTTGATCTCGACACCCTGGCGAGAAAGGCATCCCTGCGAACGCGCATGATCGCACCGGAGTCATCGCGCGTGGGCGTTCGGATCTCCAAGGCGTCTCCGAATTTCGAGGCGTCGCCGGATGTCATGCCCAGGACATGACACCACGGCAAGCATTCGCCATCAAAGCCTTCGCCATTCGCCCGCGGAATCCGCTTGCGCCTGATCGCAAGCCTAGTAATTTGATTTCAAACGACATTCAGCGTGCGACCGAAGAAGGGGCGCCCCGCCATGATGAGCCAGGACCAGAACGACCTGATCACCCGGACTGGAGCGAAGGAGCCGTGCGGGAAACTGATGCGCAGCTACTGGCAGCCGGCGGCGCTGGTCGACGAGCTCGAGGGGCCGCGCCCGGTGCGCCCGGTGAAGCTGCTCGGCGAAACTCTGGTGCTGTTCCGCGACCAGGAGGGCCGCTACGGCCTGATCGAACGGCACTGCGCCCATCGCGGTGCCGACCTCGCCTTCGGCCGGCTCGAGAATGGCGGCCTGCGCTGCGCGTTCCATGGCTGGCTGTTCGACGTCTCCGGCCAGTGCCTGGAAACACCGGCTGAGCCTGCGGACTCGCGGCTGTGCGAAGGCATCAAGCAGCGTTCCTATCCCGTCATCGAGAACAGCGGCATTCTCTGGGCCTATCTCGGCGAGGGAGAGCCGCCGGCATTTCCGGAGATCGACTGCTTCATCGCACCCGCAAGCCACACCTTCGCGTTCAAGGGCCACATGGCCTGCAACTGGCTGCAGGCGCTGGAGGTCGGCATCGACCCGGCGCATGCGTCCTATCTGCACCGCTTCTTCGAGGACGAGGACACCTCCACAGCCTATGGCCGGCAGTTCCGCGGCGCGTCCGCCGGCAGCGACCTGCCGATGACCAAGCTGCTGCGGGAACACGACCGCCCCATCATCAACGTCGAACACACCGAATATGGCCTGCGCCTGATCGCACTGCGCGAGATCGACGCCGAGCGCACCCATGTGCGCGTCACCAACCAGCTGTTCCCGCACGGCTTCGTCATCCCGATGAGCACGGAGATGACGATCACGCAGTGGCACGTGCCGATCGACGACGAGAACTGCTACTGGTACGCGATCTTCACTTCTTTCTCGACGCCGGTCGACAAGGCGAAGATGCGCGAGCAGCGACTCCAGCTCTACACGCTGCCGGACTACATCTCGCGCAAGACCAAGGCGAACGACTACGGCTTCGATCCGCACGAGCAGGCGACCGCGACCTATACCGGCATGGGCTCTGACATCAACGTGCACGACCAGTGGGCGGTGGAATCGATGGGCAGGGTTCAGGACCGCACCCGAGAACATCTCGGCCAGAGCGACAAGGCCATCGTGCAATATCGCCGCCTGCTGCGGCAGGAGATCGAGAAAGTCGCCACCGGCGAGAAGCCGATGCTGGTCCTCGACGCGGCGCATGCGAAGAGCATCCAGGGGCCCGCGACCATGGACGGGATCGGCCCGACCCAGGGCTGGGAAATCTTCTGGATGGAGGTCGACGTCAAGCGGCGGCGCGGCGCGCCATGGGCCGCGCCGGTGCCGGCCGAGATCGCCGGCAAGGTGCATCACCTGACGGCGGCCGAGTGATGAGCATTCCAGTTATGAATTGGCCGCGGCTCTTCCTTAACCTCTCCCCGCAGGCGGGGCGAGGGAGCCCACCGCGCTTCGACGCGCCAGCCAGTCCTCTTCGGGAAGTGACGCGTTGAGTTTCGTTGCGCGTCACGGGCTGTGGTCGGACGAGCAGAAGGAGGCGGCGCGCCGCCTCGTCCGCATCGTCGAAGAGAAAAATCTCGAAGTCATCCGCCTGTCGTTTCCGGACCAGCACGGCATCCTGCGCGGCAAGACGCTGGTCGCAAGCGAAGCGCTGGCCGCGCTGGAGAGCGGTTGCTCGATCACCACCACCATGTTCGCCAAGGATACCTCGCACCGCACGGTGTTTCCGGTGTTCACCGCGGGCGGCGGCTTCGGCATGAAGGAGATGGAGGGCGCTGCCGACGTCGTCATGGTGGCGGATCCGACGACGTTCCGCGTGCTGCCGTGGGCGCCGACCACGGGCTGGCTGCTCTGCGACATCTATTTCGCCGACGGCCGCCCGGTTCCCTTCGCCACGCGCCAGCTCTATCGCTCCGTGCTCGATCGTCTCAGTGAACGCGGCTACGGCTATGTTGCGGGGCTCGAGGTCGAGTTTCACATCTTCAAGCTCGAAGATGCGAAGATGACGCCGGAAGACGCCGGCCAGCCGGGCCAGCCGCCGTCGGTCAGCCTGCTCTCGCACGGCTATCAGTACCTGACCGAGCAGCGCTACGACCAGATGGAGCCGGTGCTCGAAATTCTCCGACGCGACATTCTCGCGCTCGGCCTGCCCTTGCGTTCGATCGAGGTCGAGTTCGGCCCGAGCCAGTGCGAATTCACCTTTCAGCCGAAGACGGGACTGGAGCCTGCCGACAACATGGTGCTGTTTCGTTCGGCCGTGAAGCAGATCGCGCGCCGCCACGGCTACCACGCGACCTTCATGTGCCGGCCGAAACTGCCGAACGTGTTCGCATCCGGCTGGCACCTGCATCAGTCGATCGTTTCGCACGCAACCGGCGACAATGCCTTGATGGCGCGCGAAAGCGGCGAGGCGCTCACCGCGTTCGGCCGCGGCTACCTCGCCGGGCTGTTGGCACATGCGCGCGCGTCAACTGTGTTCACGACGCCGACCATCAATGGCTACAAGCGCTATCGCTCCTATTCGCTGGCGCCGGATCGGGCGATCTGGGGCCGCGACAACAGGGGCGTCATGATCCGCGTGCTGGGTAGTGCCAACGATCCCGCGACGCGGCTGGAGAACCGGATCGGCGAACCGGCCGCCAACCCCTATCTCTACATGGCGACCCAGATCCTCTCCGGGCTCGACGGCGTCGACCGGCAACTCGATCCCGGGCCGTCAGCGGATACGCCCTATGAGACTAAGGCCGATCTGTTGCCGAAGAGCCTGCGGGAGGCGATCGATGCGCTGAAGCACGACCCGTTCTTCCGGCAGGCGCTGGGCGCGGAGTTCGTCGACTACTACACGCACATCAAGAACGCCGAGATCGAGCGCTTCCAGGCCGAAGTCTCGGACTGGGAGCACCGCGAATATTTCGAGATGTTCTGAGATCGCGCGGCAACCGTGTGAGCAGGGCTCGTCGACCGGAACGGGAATTCAGAGGTCCGGGCTAATGCACAACCTTGACGGCGAACCCGACGATCAGGAGCAGCGCAAGACAGAACGCCGGCGAATAGGGACTGTCGGTGCTGCCGGACCACGCACGTGCGTACCGACGAATCCGCCGAGGTCCTTCCGTTGCTGTGGGAATGGACATTTGCTGCTCACGACCGCTGTTTCTGATGAGCCAGACATGCTCTTCCGGCCGTATGAATTCAATTCGGAGCGGCGGGTCGTTCTATAAAGACGGCATAAGTGACGCGGCGTGCCGATGGGAACCCGATTGCGGGATCATTCCAGGCCTTGCACGGGAGGCGCCTTGTTCTTCGCAACCTGCGCCGGGGCTACGGCAGGCGGCGCGGCAGCAGGAGGTGCCGCCGGCGCACTTGCGGGCGCGGCTTGATTCGAGCCCACCGTAGTTGCGGGCGCATGATATGTTGCGGGCGCATTATTTTGAACGGGTGACCCGCCTGTGTACCTGGCCGGTGCGCGGTGACGGTACCTCCGGCCGGATCCGTTGACTCCCCAGGAGTGCCCGATCGCGGGACCTGCGGTGAATCCGACCAACGCGCCGGCCACTGCGCCCACCGGGCCAAACACCACCGCGCCCGACACGGCGCCAAGCGCCGCATCCGTGCCGCGATCGCCCGCTCTTGCCGCAAGCGGCAGCACGGCCAAAGTCAGGATGGTCAGGACACCGAGGGTCTTCATTCTTTTTCCGATAAAACAGACTAAACCGCGGTGCCAGAGAAAGATGATCGCCCTGCCCGCGAGCCATGCAACCTGCACTCGAATTGTGATGCCATTCAGACCGCGTCGACGAATTCGAAAGGTTCCCGCAAGCGGCCTATGCGGCCTTTATCCCCATACCAGGGACGCCATTCACTCCCCCTGGAGCGGGATGACTTTTGATTGAATCGGGATGCTCTCGCTTGCTCGCCCCGCTTGCGGGGAGAGGTCGAAATTCGCGATAGCGAATTTCGGGTGAGGGGGACTCTCCACGAGCTGAATTCGCGGTGAGAGCCCCTCACCCCAACCCTCTCAGAGCGAGCTTTGCTCGTCTCGCCCCCGTAAGAACGGGGCGAGGGAGCTCACTTCCTTGGCCGCGACAACTTAACCTAATCCCATCACGCTCTAGTTAGGCGGCAACGCCCTTCGTTCAATTCCGTGACTGTTTGAACGATTCGAATCCGGGTGGTCCTTTGGACCACATGTAGTGATGGCTTGCGAGCGCATAACCTCGGTCGAACAGCGATGCCATATAGTTCTGATCGAAAGGCTTGTTGCTGGTCTCGCTGACGTCGGATGGAATGCTGGCCAGATTGAAATCGATCCCGTCGCGCTTGGCCTCCGAATAGATCCGATAGAGATCGCCGATTCCCTGGTTCTTGATCAGGGTGGAGATCGAGCGCTGGGTGATCGAGAACATGTTCTCTTTCACGGGCTGCCACTCAGGGTCCACGCGCCCGTTCCTGATGACATACAGATGCGGCTTGATGGACTGCACCTGACTGCGAGGCATCGACGCAAATGCCGGCGGCGCGATGAAGACCTGCCTGGTGAGACCTCCATCGACGTGCAATTCATCGTAGTTCTGCGGGCCCACCTTGACCTGGATACGGACCGGGGGAAAAATCCCCGGAAGCGCCGACGACGCCAGCAATATCTTGCGGAACAGGGTCTTTGCCTCGGGATTGCCGCTCATCGCGATGCGGCCCATGTCCCACAGCACCGGCCTTTGGGTGTCGAGATTTGTGGTGCCGATCAGGAGAAGCCGACCCTTGCGTCGCTCCTTCGCGATCTCGCTGATCATGTCGTCGTCGACATACTTCTCGATCAGCTTCGCAAGCGGCGAATTGTCGACCAGGGCCGCCCCTTCCAGGAGGCTTGGGACGTCGTAGGTGAAGATATCCTGCCGTCCGTAGCTGGTGAAAATCTCACGGAGCTGGCCATCACGCTCATGTCCGAGAAAGGCAAACGGGGCGATCAACGCGCCCGAACTGACACCGGTGACCTGATCAAACAGCGGCCGGTTTCCCGCGTCACCCCATCCGACCAAAAGACCCGCGCCAAAGGCGCCCTTCTCGGCTCCGCCGGATATCGCAAGAAGGTTCGACATCGGACGACGCACCTCGCCCGCCAGCGCCAGCCGCGATTCCGGGCCGCGGGATTCCAGATTGAGTGCGTTGCTGATTTCGCTGGCCGGACCGTCGCCCCAGAAGCGAATATTGGAAAAGCCCTCGATCTCTGTTTGATTGGCCTCCGCCTCCGACAGGACGTTCCGCGGCGTGAAAGCGGCGCACCCCACCTCCAGGGTCAGCGTCGCCAGCAGTGCCAGACGAATCGCGAACTCGGGCGCGCGCGCGAGATGTCGTCGCCAAGAACGAGTCTGATCACTCATACGGACCTTGTCTGCCCAAACCGTGCGTTATCTGGGCTGGCTCTGGCGTCGCTGCGATGGATGACGAACCTCGGAAAGGGCAGCAACGCAGCGAGTTGAGACGATAGCATTCAGGCCCCGATGTGCCGGCGCGCGCCAGCACATATCAAACCAATGTGAACGAGTGTGGTCATTATCAGCTAGCCCGAAACGAGGGTGGGTTTGCGTTGGGATTGCGGCGATAGCCGGCCAGGGAATTGCGCGGTATTGCTCCCGTCGAGCCCTGCCACTTTCCGGAACCATGAGCAATCGCCGCTCTGGCGCACTCAACCGACGTACCCTGCCGCCCACGGGCGACCGGGCGCGCTCAAATGCCGAGATAGCGATGCTGCAGATCGGGCTCGGCCATCAGCTGTTCCGACGTGCCGCTCCACACCGTACGTCCGCGCTCGATAATGGTGTGGCGGTCGCAGATCCGGGTCAGATGCTCGACATTCTTGTCGATCACCAGGATCGATTGCCCGCGCGCCTTCAGCATCGACAGGCAGTTCCAGATCTCCTCGCGGATCAGCGGCGCCAGCCCCTCGGTGGCTTCATCGAGGATCAGCAGGCGCGGGTTGGTCATCAGCGCGCGGCCGATCGCAAGCATCTGCTGTTCGCCGCCGGACAGCGTGTTGCCCATGTTGGCGCCGCGCTCGGCGAGCCGCGGAAACATCAGATGGACCTTGTCGATGGTCCAGGGATCGGATGCGCCAAGCCGGTTCGAGGCGGCGGCGACGAGATTCTCGCGCACCGTGAGATTGGGAAAGATCTGACGCCCTTCCGGCACCAGGCCGATGCCGAGCTGCGCGATCCGGTAGGATGGCAAGGACCGCACCTCGTGGCCGGCAAAGCGGATCGCGCCGGAACGCGCCGGGGTCAGCCCCATGATGGAACGCACGGTCGTGGTCTTGCCCATGCCGTTGCGGCCCATCAAGGACACCATCTCGCCGGCCTTGATCGACAGCGTCAGGCCGAACAGCACCTGGCTCAGGCCGTAACAGGTCTCGATGCCTTCGACCTCCAGCAGCGGCGCGGCCTCAGCTATTTCAGTATCAGCCATTTCAGTATCAGCCATGGCGGGTCACCACGTGCTGGTCGCCGAGATAGGCGCGCTTGACCTCGTCGTTCTGACGGATCGCCTCAGGCAGCCCCGACGCGATGATGCGGCCGTAGACGAGCACGCTGATGCGGTCGGCGAGCGCGAACACCGCCGCCATGTCGTGCTCGACCAGCACGATCGAGACTTCGCGGCGGAGATCGGCGAGCAGCTTGACCATGCGCGCGGATTCGGTGACGCCGAGCCCCGCCATCGGCTCGTCGAGCAGCAGGATCTGTGGCCTGGTCGCGAGCGCGACCGCAAGCTCGAGCTCGCGCTGCTCGCCATGGCTCAGTTTCGAGACCGGCACGTCGGCGCGGCTGGCAAGGCCGACGCGTTCCAGCGCCGCCTGCGCGGCCTGGCGCAGCCGGATTTCCTTCCGCGCGTTGGCAAAGAAACGGAACGAGTGGCCGTCATGGGCTTGGGCCGCCAGCGCGACATTGTCGGCCGCGGTGAAGTCCGGCAGCAGCGAGGTGATCTGGAACGAGCGCGCCAGGCCCAGCGCGCTGCGCCGCCAGGCCGGCAGGCGCGAGATGTCGCGGCCGGCGAGGTGAATGCTGCCGCCATGCGGCGCGAGGTGGCCGGTGAGCTGGCTGATCAAGGTGGTTTTGCCGGCGCCATTGGGGCCGATGATGGCGTGCAATTCGCCGCGACCGACATCGAGCGAGACATGGTCGGTGGCGACGATGCCGCCGAAGCGGCGAACGAGATTGTCGACGCGAAGCAGCGGGTCAGCCACGATTGAGCCTCCCGAGCAGGCCCATGATGCCGCCGCGCCCGAACAGCACGACCAGCAGCAGGAGCGGCCCCATGATCAGCGCCCAATACTCCGTGATCTGCGACAGGAACTCCTCCAGCAGGAGATAGACGATGGCGCCGATCACCGGGCCGAACAGGGTGCCCATGCCGCCGAGGATGACCATGACCATGAGGTCGCCGGAACGGGTCCAGTACATCACGGCCGGGCTGACGAAGTCGGTGTTGTTGGCGAGCAGCGCGCCGGCCAGCCCGCACATCGTGCCCGCGATGACGAAACACGCGAGCTGATAGCGCTTGGCCGGAAAGCCGATCGCCTGCATGCGCTGCTCGTTCGAACGCAGGCCCTGCACCACCATGCCGAAACGGGAATTGACGATGCGCCAGATCAGAAAGATCACGCCGAGCAGGCAGCCAAGGCAGAGATAATAGAACTGCGCGCGGTTCGACAGGTTGATGAGACCGGCGAAATCGCTGCGCTTGTAGATGGTGAGCCCGTCATCGCCGCCGTAGCGGGCAAGGCCCGAGGCCACGTAATAGGCCATCTGCGCAAAGGCGAGCGTGATCATGATGAAGTAGACGCCGCGGGTGCGCAACGACAGCGCGCCGATCACAAGCGCGAACAGCGCGGAGGCGGCAAGCGCCACCGGCCATTGCGCGAAGCCGGAGCCGATGCCTTCCTGCGCCAGAATGCCGACCGCATAGCCGCCGATGCCGAGATAGGCGGCGTGGCCAAAGCTCATCATGCCGCCATAGCCCATGATGAGGTTGAGGCTGCTAGCTGCCAGCGCCAGGATGACGATGCGGGTGAACAGTGTGAGGATGAAGATATTGCCGCTGAGCTGCGAGTAGAGCGGCAGCAGCAGCAGGCCGGCAACGACGAGCGCCGTGACCACATTGCGGACGTTGAGAGACGCGGTCATCTGCGGCTGGCCGGAAACAGCCCCTCCGGCCGCACCACCAGCACGATTGCCATCAACAGGTAGATCAGCATCGAGGACAGCGCAGGTGCCGCGGTCGATGCCGCCGCCGAGCTCAGGATCTGGCGCAGCAGATTGGGCAGGAACGAGCGGCCCAGCGTGTCGATCAGGCCCACCAGAATTGCCGCCAGGAACGCGCCGCGGATCGAGCCGATGCCGCCGATCACGATCACGACGAAAGCGAGGATCAGGATGTTTTCGCCCATGCCGATCTGCACGGTCAGGATCGGCGCCTGCATCAGCCCGGCCAACCCCGCCAGCGCGGCACCAAGCCCGAACACCAGGGTGTAGAGCAGCTTGATGTTGATGCCGAGGGCGCCGATCATTTCCCGGTTGGAGGCGCCGGCACGGATCAACATGCCGATGCGGGTCCGCATCACGCCGAGATAGAGCAACAGCGCGACCACGAGCGCGACCACAATGATCGCGAGCCGATAGGCCGGATAATGGATGCCGGGCAAAATCGGGACCGGGACCGTCAGCCAGCCCGGCAACGGCAGCGCCAGCCCCGCCGGCCCCCAGATCAGCCGCACCGCCTCGTTGAAGAACAGGATCAGGCCGAAGGTCGCGAGCACATGATCGAGATGGTCGCGGCCATAGAGGTGCCGGAGCGCGGTGAACTCCAGGACGATGCCGAGCAGCAGCGTGGCCACGAGCGCGAGCGCTGAACCCAGGAGGAAACTGCCGGTCCAGGCCACGAAGGTCGCGGCAAAATAGGCGCCCATCATGTAGAGCGAGCCGTGGGCCAGGTTGACGAGGTCCATGATGCCGAACACCAGCGTCAGTCCGGCGGCCAGCAGGAACAGCAGCAGCCCGAACTGCAGGCCGTTGAGGATTTGTTCGATGAGGAGCAGCATCAGTGTGCGAAACGATCCAACGAGCAGGATTCAAAGAGCGGTGGTTCTTGGTTACGTCGACCGTTCCGCGGATTCGGTTGCACCCTCCCCTGGAGGGGGAGGGTCGGCTCACATTGAGCGGAGCGAAATGCGTGACGACCCTCCCCCTCCAGGGGAGGGTAAAGAAAAGCGGCAGCGCGTCAGGCGCCGCCGCTTTCCATAGCAAGATCCGCGCCTACTTCATCGGGCATTTGTCGTGGAAGCGGTCCTGATCGTCCTTGACGATGGTCGCGACCGTCTTGAGCGACAGCTCGCCGCTCGCATCCTTCACCACGTCCTGCAGGTAGAAGTTCTGGATCGGGATGTGGTTGTTGCCGTATTTGAAGGACCCGCGCAGCGACTTGAAATCAGCCTTTTCCATCGCCGCCTTCATCTCATCCTTCTTGCCGGTGTCGCCCTTGACCGCCACCACCGCGCTGTTGATCAGCTGTGCCGCGTCGTAGGCTTGGGCGCCGTAATAGGTCGGGCGCAGGCCCGGATATTTCTTGCGATAGTCCTCGACGAATTTCTTGTTCTGCTCATTGGGCAGATCGTTGACCCATTCCTGCGCGCCGGGCACGCCAAGCGCGTTGTCCTTCTGCAGCGGCAGCGACAATTCGTCGACGGTAAAGGCCGTATAAAGCGGCATCTGCTGCTTGAGCCCGGCCTGGGCGTATTGGTTGAGGAACTGGACGCCCGCCGCGCCCGGATAGAACACGAAGATCGATTCCGCACCGGACGCGCGCGCCTTGGACAATTCGGCGGAGAAGTCGAGCTGGCTCGGCCACACCGTATATTCCTCGCCCTTGACCTCGCCCTTGAAGGTGCTCTTGACGCCGGCCAGCATGTCCTTGCCGGCGGCATAGTTCGGGCCGATCAGGAACACCGACTTGACGGCCTTCTGGTTCATGTAGAGCCCCATGGCCTGCGGGGTCTGATCGTTCTGCCAGGAGGTCGAAAACACATAAGGCGAGCAAAGCTCACCAGCGACTTGCGACGGGCCCGCATTGGCGATCACCAGCATCGTCTTCGAATCCACCGCGGTCTTGAGCGAGGCGAGCAGGACGTTCGACCAGATGTAACCGACGATGAAGTCGACCTTGTCCGACTGCACCAGCTTCTCGGTCTTCTGCTTGCCGACATCCGGCTTCTGGCCGTCATCCTCGTAGATCACCTCGACCGGCTTGCCGTCCATCTTGCGGCCAAGATGATCGAGCGCGAGCTCGAACGAGTTCCGCATGTCGTTGCCGATCACCGCGGTCGGACCGCTGAAGGTCGAAACAAACCCGATCTTGATCGTATCCGCGGCCGACGCGGAATTTGCCAGCGCCAGCGCGGTCGCGCCCGCGAGCCAGAATGCCGTCCTCATCTTGACGTCCCCTCCCTCATTGTCCGACCCGACCGGTCGGCCCGACCGCCACCCTGCAGGAGCAGCGCGGCGAAAAGCTCTCTTGGATCCCTCTTATGACCGGGCCATCCGTCTTGTGCGCGAAATTCCCGGCCACCAGCAAGCGTGAACCGAAGGCGCGGCGTTAAAACCTTCGGCTCAGAGCAAGCTTTCATGCATCATAATTCGCCTTTGCTGACGATGGCAAGAATTATAGTTCCAGTTGGCCGGCGCGCAGCGCTGCAGGGAAAACATCAACGATCATAAGGTTCTCCGCCCCCGGCTACCCCGAACTCGCGTGATCGGACGGCCTCACAGGATGCTGTGATGACGCGCCGCGCAAGCACGTCGTGACCGTCAGGTCTGCCGTTCCGGCAGGCGCAGCACCAGGCCATCGAGCGCCGGCGTGATCTTGATCTGGCAGGACAATCGGCTGTTCGGCAACCGCTCGGTCGCGGTGCCATCGAGCAGCGCATCCTCGTCGTCTCCGACGGGTTCGAGCTTCGCAAGCCACGCCGCATCGACATAGACATGGCAGGTGGCGCAGACGGCATTGCCGCCGCATTCTGCGACGATGCCGTCGACGCCATGGGTCAGCGCGGCGAGCATGGCGCTGGCGCCGGTTTCCGCCTCGACGGGTTCGATGCGGTTGTCGGGATGAATGAAGGTGATGGTCGTCATGGCTCTCGCTCAGGCCGGAATTAGCGTGATCGGCAGGCTCTCGAGCCCGCGCAGGGTGTTGTTGTAGCGCCGCTGCACCGGTCCAGAGATCGCGACGGAGGCGACCTTGCGCGCCAACGCGCTCAGAACCGCCTCGCCCTCCAGCCGCGCCACCAATTGTCCGACGCACATGTGGATCCCGGCGCCGAAGCCGACATGACCCGAGGTCTTGCGGGTGACGTCGTAGCTGTCGGGGTCGGTCCAGCGCCTGGGATCGCGATTGGCGGCGGCGAGGAACATCAGGACCTTCTCGCCCTCGCCGATCCGGCAATCGCCGATTGCGACATCACGCGTCGTGGTCCGGAAGAAGGTCTGCACCGGGCTCTCGAAGCGCACCGCTTCCTCGAATGCGTTGCGCGCCAGCGTGGGATCGTTACGCAACCGCGCCATCTGGTCGGGAAAGCGCGCCAGGCAATAAATGGCCGCGCCGATCCCGTAGACCGTCGTGTCGAGCCCCGCCGACAACAGCGAGCGCACCAGCAGCGGCGCTTCGGCATCCGTGATGTCGCCCTTGTCGACGAAGGCATGGACACAGGCGCCGAACCCGCCGGGCGCGAGATTGTCGCGCTGGCATTGCGCCGCGACATAGGCCTGATGCGGCATTGAGCGTTCAATCGCCGCCTGCCGCAATTCATTGGGTGGACCGAATGCGTTGAACACGACGCCGGCATAGGGCAGCAAGTGCTCGCGCCCCTCCGGCTTCAGGCCCATGGCGTCCGGAAACACCGACAGCGGATAGGCCTCCGCGAGATCGGCGACCGCATCGAAACTGCCTCGTTGCAGCAGCTCATCGATCTTCGCCTCCGCTGCCGCCATGAAACGGGCCCGGATCGCTTTCATCACCGCCGGCGACAGCACCTTGCTGAGCACGGCGCGGGTCCGCGTATGGGCCGGCGGATCGGCTTCAAGGATGAGGCTCGGCGGCCGCCACGGCTTCTCCTTGGCGAAGTCGCTCAAGCCCGCGCCGCGGCTGGAGCAGAAGGTGAGGGGATCGTTGAGCACGGCGTAGACCTCGGCATAGCGGGCGACGCCATGGACATTCCATTTGTCGAGATAGACCACCGGACCGGCCTGCCGCATTTCCTCGTGCGCGGGATACGGATCGTCAAAAAAATCTATTGCAAACGGATCGATTCCAAGATGCGGGATGCCGGCCTGCGGGCCGCCGGAAGCCGCGCCATCGCCTGACGATGCCGAGGTGCTCGTTGTCATCAGCTGAACCTCCCGATGTTTGGTAACAAACATCGGTTTAGGCTGGTGTCAAACCAGATATTCGGCGCCCTCGATCACGTAGGCGGCGTGACGGAAGTCGCGGATGGTGGCGACCTTGTCGGCCTGCCAGCTCAGCAGCATGAAATATGTCGGCGGTGAGCCCGGCGTGTTCGGGTCGAAAACCAGGATGGCCGGACGCCCTTCCACCGATCCCGGCACCAGGCGCCAGTCGCTGACCTTCGAATAATTGCCGAAATAGCGGGAGACCTCGGCCTTGCCGTTAAGCCGCGTCTTGTTGACGAGCTCGAGCCGCACGTCATCTGCTATCATGGCGCGGATCGCGTCGAAATCCCGCGCGTTGAAATGCGCGACATAGGCGGCAAGACGCGCCCGATCGGCATCCGAGAGTTTCGGATGCGGCGCGTCATCCGGCTCGTCGGCCAATTCGCGCAGCCGCGCCCGTCCCCGGTGCAGCGTTGCCTTGGCCGCGGGAAGGCTCAAATCCATGACGCTGCAGACTTCCTGCAGGGAACAGCCGAGCACGTCCATCAGGATCACGCCGGAGCGTTGCGCTATGGGAAGTCGCATGAAGGTGCGAAGACTGGCGCTCGCGATCTGGCGGCTCAAGACAGCATCGAACTGGTCGGCAATCATGTCCACCTCCTCGCCCGATCGCAGCGCGTCCTGGCGGTGACGACGGCGCAGGAAATCAAGTGCGGTATTGTGCGCGATCTTGAACAGCCAGCCTTCGGGATTGCCGATCGGGCCGGCGGCGGCGAAGGATTCGACCGCCTTGATCATCGCGTCCTGCAGCACATCCTCGCCGTCGATCACCGAGCCGACCATGCGCGCGCAGTAGCGATGCAGCTTCGGCCGCATCGCCACCAGCAGGCTCTCGACGTCAGCGGCGCGCGACGTGTCAGGGTTCAACGCCATACTGCCTCCCATGGGCAAACCCGTCTCAGGGTTCGCCCAGCATGCGATAATTGCCGACGATGGTCGCGGTCTGAAATTGCGGCGGTTCGGCGCAGCGCTCGCGAACGCCACTTTGAAACGTCTGAAAGGCTGCGAGTTTCGTCAGCGCACTGGAGCCGTCCTCAGTCGTGGTCTCGACGAAATGGATGAACGTGCCGTCGTCGAGCCGCAGCGAGAGATAACGTAGACCATCCGGCTTCGCGGTCTGCAATTCAGTAAACACCCCGGCGATCAACGCCGCGTTCTTGTCGGCCAGTTCCGGCTTGGTCTTATACCTGATCAAGGTCCGTTTCATCACGTCCTCCGTGGTTGTCTTGCCAAGGTTGTCTTGCCTATCGCCTCAAAGACGTCTGGCGACCGACAAAGGATGCGGTCCTTGGAAATATTTCTTCGGCCACATCCTTCGTGACCGCCGGTTCGTCCTTTCCGCGAGGGCGCCGCAAGACGCGGCAGCCGGACAACGACGGAGTGACGATGATGGACGAACCCCTTGACCGGAACGGGAAGCGCTGGGTGCTTGGCCTCACTTCGCTCGCCTCCTTCATGATGGCGCTGGATGCCCTGGTCATCAACACCGCCATGTCCACCATCCGCGCCGATTTCGGCAGCTCCGTCGAAACCCTGCAATGGACCGTCAACGCTTACAATCTGGCGTTCGCCGTGTTGCTCCTGACCGGCGCTGCGCTTGGTGACCGCTTCGGACGGCGAAGGATGTTCGCCACGGGCATTGCAATGTTTATCCTGGCATCCGCAGCATGCGCACTATCCGATGGCGCGGGATGGCTGATCGCAGCGCGGGCCGCGCAGGGCGCCGGTGCTGCGCTGGTGATGCCGCTGGCCATGGCAATCCTCGGCGGCGCCTTCCCGGGCAGCGAACGGGCACGGGCGCTCGGCATTTTCAGCGGCGTCACCGGATTTGCGCTGATCGTCGGGCCCGCCGTCGGCGGATTCATCACGGAAGATTTCGGGTGGCGCTGGATCTTCTGGATCAATCTGCCCATCGGCATCGGCGCCATCGTCCTGGTGATGGCCCGCGTGCGCGAGAGTCTTGGTCCGAGAGCCGCGCTCGACGTCCCCGGCCTGCTGCTGGTCGCGAGCGCGGGCCTGACGCTGGTCTGGGGCTTGCTGCGCGGCAACCGGATCGGATGGAGCAGCAGTGAGGTGACGACCACGTTGGCTGCAGCAATGCTGTTCACGATCGCTTTCATTGCCTGGGAACGCCGCGCGACCGCGCCGATGGTGCCGATGCGGCTGTTCGCCGCGCGACCGTTCGCGTCGGCGCTTGCCGCGAGCTTCCTGTTCTACGCGGCGATGTATGGGGTGCTGTTCCTGCTGCCGCAGTTCCTGCAAGTGACGCTTGGTTTCGGCCCGCTCGGCGCTGGACTGCGCCTGCTGCCCTGGACCGCGACGCTGTTCGTCACCGCACCGGTCGCCGGCGCGGTCGTCAACAGGCTCGGCGAACGGCCGCTGGTCGTGATGGGCTTGTTGCTGCAGGCCGCAGGTCTGGGCTGGATCGCATTGATCGTCACGCCGGATGTCGCCTACACCGCGCTGATCGCGCCGGCGGTGCTGGCCGGTGTCGGAGTCTCGATGGCGATGCCGGCAGCCCAGAACGCAATTCTTGGTTCGGTCGCGGTGACTGAAATCGGCAAGGCATCCGGCATCTTCAACATGGGCCGCTTCCTCGGCGGCATGTTCGGCATCGCGGCCCTGGTGGCGACTTTCTCAGCGAATGGCTCCGTGGACTCGGCAGCCTATTTCAGCACAGGCTTTGCTGCGGCGTTGAAGCTGGCGGCGACACTTTCACTGCTGGCAGCTTTCGCGGGCGCGTGGCTGCCCGCGCGCCGCGAAGCGCCAGCACCGCAGGCGCGGCGCAACGCCTGACCCGCAATGCGCCGGCGGATATCCCGCCACGATAGGTTTTGGCTATCGACCGATTGGCAATTCGGTCTTGGACCGAGACCTTTTGGCGCATACAGAGGGTACTCTGACATCTGCAACGGAGGCCGACACGCATGACGACCGAAGCGCCGCTTGCGGCAAATCCTCATCACGTGGTGGTCGTCGGCGCCGGCTTCGGCGGTCTTGAAACGGTATACCGGCTGGCCGGCACGCCGGTCCGCATCACCCTGATCGATCGGCGCAACCACCATTTGTTCCAACCGTTGCTCTATCAGGTCGCAACCGCTTCGCTCGCCACATCGGAAATCGCCTGGCCGATCCGCTATCTGTTGCATGACCGGCCCGAGGTCACGACACTGTTCGCATCCGTCTCGGGCGTGGATGCGGCTAACCGTCGCGTGCTGCTCGAAGACGGCGGCGAGGTGCCCTACGAAACGCTGGTTCTCGCCACTGGCGCCCGCCACGCCTATTTTGGCCACGACGAATGGGAGCAATTTGCTCCGGGGCTGAAGACGCTGGAGGACGCCACCACCCTGCGGCGTCACATCCTGGTCGCCTTCGAGCGCGCCGAGCGCGAGACCGATCCGGTGCGGCGCGCGGCGCGCTTGACCTTCGTCATCATCGGTGCCGGGCCGACCGGGGTTGAGCTCGCCGGCACCATTGCCGAGCTGGCGCAGCACACCCTGCCGGGAGATTTCCGCAACATCGATACCCGCAAGGCGCGCGTGGTGCTGATCGAAGCTGGCCCGCGCGTGCTCGCGGGTTTTGCCGACGATCTCTCGGCCTATGCGCAACGCTCGCTGGAGAGCATCGGTGTTGAAGTGGCGCTGGGCCAGCCTGTCACGGAATGCACCCGGGAGGGCGTGGTCTATGGCGGCAAGACACTGAACGCCAAAACCATCATTTGGGCCGCCGGTGTGCGTGCCTCACGGGCCGCCGAATGGCTCAGTGCGCCGGCTGATCGCGCCGGACGGCTTAGCGCAGAGCCCGATCTCACCGTTCCCGGTCATCCCGATATCTTCGCCATCGGCGACACCGTGACCATCAACGCCTGGGACGGCAAGCCCGTGCCTGGCATTGCGCCGGCGGCCAAGCAGGAGGGGCGCTATGTGGCCAAGGCGATTGCGGCGCGGCTGCGCGGCGAGAAGATCGGACCGTTCCGCTACAGCCATGCCGGGAGCCTGGCGCAGATCGGCAAGCGTAAGGCCGTGATCGATTTCGGCCGCATCAAGCTGCGCGGTTCCGTTGCGTGGTGGATCTGGGGCATTGCGCACATCTACTTCCTCATCGGCCTGCGCCACCGGCTCAGCGTTGCGTTGAGCTGGCTGTGGATCTATGCGCGCGATCAACGCGCGGCGCGGCTGATCACGCAGGGGAGCAGCAAGGTGGTGCCCTGACTTCCATCACCTTGCATCGAATAGTGTGTTTACCCTGTCATGCAATTACAGATTGACGGTGTTCCGCTGCGCCCTTAGCTTGATGAAGCTCGGGGAGGGTCTACACCATGGCGAAAGCAGCCAAGAAGCAGCCCGGAAAGAAATCCGCGAAGACCAAGAAGCCGGGAGCAGCCGCAACGGCCGCGGCATTGGCGTTAGCGCCGGCTGCCGCGCCAGTCGCGGCGCCAGCGCCGATGGCGGCACCTGTGCCAACAGCAACGCCAGTCTCAGCAACCACACCGCTCAAGTCCACCGTCACCAACGCCATTGACGATGTGTCGGCAAGCCTGCAGCGCTTTGACCTGGACGACTTGCAGCCGTACACCCAGGAGAAGGTCTACGCGACCACCGCGAGCAAGGACTTTCACCTGTTCTACGTCGGCCGCGACGACGTCCACGGGATCCTCAAGCACGTTTTGTCTCGGGTCAGCGTCTCGCTCTACCTCAACATGTTCGGGTTCGACGACGATGAACTCAATGACATTCTGAAGAAGATCGCGGTCGACAAGACAATCACGATGCTGGTCACGCTTGATAAGAGCCAGGCAGGTGGCAAGCACGAGAAAGCTTTGCTGGACGCGGACAGAAAGTTGGATCTCGCGCTGTTCAACACTCACGTGGTCATCGGCCAGTCCGCCACGCACCAGATCAGCCATACCAAGGGTTTCGTTGCCGACGGCAAGGTCGCCGGCGAAGGATCGACCAACTGGTCGGTGTCGGGCGAAGGCGCGGCCGTAAAAGGCGGCCCGTTCGACCCCAAGGCCAAGGGCTTCAAGGCGCAGAACAATACGCAATCGATCATCACCGATCCGGACACGATCAGCCGCTTCTCGGCCCAGCTGATCGCCGAGCACATGATCGCGCAGCAGCAGGCCGCGACGGCCACGACCGCCAAGGCCGTCAAGGCGGTCACGAGAGCCAAGAAGTAACCGAGCCCTATGCAATCGGGGTGCCGCGCGCCCGCGGGCGGCGCGGCTTACGGCAGTTGCAGTCGCCGTCTGTAGTGGAGGGGCTTCCGCATTTTGCGGGTTCGCTGCGGCCATAGGGAATGACGTTATCCCTGCTCAAATAATAAGCAAAACCGATCGAGGCGAGAGCATCTGCGCGTTCGCAATTGGAGCGCCAAATTCAGCCAAACGGTTGATAATATTTGTTCATTTTCAGCGTCCGGTGATGCCTCGGCGCTGTACACATGGCACACCGCTTGCTTCAATTGGGTAAGATTTCCGCCTCCCCGGAGTGCAGTCAGCGATGGCGAACCTCAGCCCGTCTTCCCGTTTCGCATCCGAACGACACCCTCCGATGGGGCTCATCTCCGCGCGGGGCCGCTTGTGACCGAAACCATTGCGGCGATGGTCGCCGCGCATCGCGAAGGCCACCTGTCGCCGGCGCAAAGCGTGGCGCGCAGCTACCAGCGCATCCGCGATCACAACGATCCCGCCATCTTCATCAGCCTGCGCGACGAGAAGGACGCGTTGAAAGAGGCCGAAGCGCTGCGCATGCAGGACGCAGCACGACTGCCGCTGTTTGGCGTCCCCGTCGCGGTGAAGGACAATATCGACGTCGCGGGCCTGCCAACCACTGCCGCCTGCCCGGCTTTCTCTTACATGCCCGCCCGCGATGCGACCGCAGTGGCCAGGCTGCGCGCCGCCGGCGCCATCATCATCGGCAAGACCAATCTCGACCAATTCGCGACCGGGCTTGTCGGGGTCCGTTCGCCCTACGGCATTCCCGTCAATCCGATCCGCCGCGATCTCATTCCGGGCGGATCGAGCTCGGGATCGGCGGTCGCGGTCTCCGCCGGACTGGTGCCGCTGGCATTGGGTACGGATACGGCCGGCTCCGGCCGCGTGCCGGCGATGCTCAACAACATCGTGGGACTGAAGCCGAGCCTCGGCATGATTTCCACCGCCGGCGTGGTGCCGGCCTGCCGCACGCTCGATTGCGTCTCGGTGTTCGCACTCACCACCGATGACGCAGTCGCGGCACTTGCCGCGATGACCGGGCCCGATGCCAGCGACCCGTTCGCGCGCGACCGGCCGCTCGCGGCGGTCACGGCGTTGCCAGCGACATTGCGGCTCGGCGTACCGCGCGACGGTCAGTTGATTTTCTTCGGCGACAAGGCCTCAGAGACGGCCTATGCGGACGCGTTAAGGCGCTGGACCGCGCTTGGCGCCGAACTGGTCGCGTTCGACCTCGAGCCGTTCTATGAGACCGCGCGATTGCTTTATGAAGGGCCGTGGGTCGCGGAGCGTTATCTCGTAATCCGCAATCTGCTGGCGTCCGCGCCGGACGCGATCCATCCGGTGACGCGGGAAATCACCGCTGGCGGTGCGCGGCTCACCGCCGCCGACACCTTTGCGGCGCTTTACCGCCTGCAGGGCCTGCGCAAGGTCGCCGAGCGCACTTTCACCGACATCGACGCATTGGTGCTGCCGACGGCGCCAACCGCCTATACGACAGCGCAGGTGCTCGCCAATCCGGTCGAGCTCAACTCCAGGCTCGGCACCTACACCAATTTCGTCAATCTGCTGGATCTGTGCGGGCTGGCGCTGCCGGCCGCAATGAGAAGCGACGGCATTCCGTTCGGCATCACGCTGCTGGCGCCCAGCGGAGGCGACGCGCTGCTTGCCAGCATCGGCCGCGTCTTCCACGCCGACACCAAACTCGGCATGGGTGCCGAGGGCCTCGCGCAGCCGCCGCTCGCAGCCTTGCCGGCGCGCGACGGGAGCGGCGAGATCGCCATCGCCGTGGTCGGCGCGCATCTGTCCGGCATGGCGTTGAACCGCGAATTGACGGCGCTCGGCGGTCGGCTGCTGGACACGACCACGACGGCGCCGGACTACAAGCTCTATGCGCTCGAAACCACGCCGCCGAAGCCGGGCATGCTGCGCGTCAATGAGGGAACGGGAACGTCGATCACGCTGGAGATCTGGTCGCTCTCCGCGGCGGCGTTCGGACAATTCGTTGCGGCGATACCGCCACCGCTCTCCGTCGGCACCATCCGCCTCACCGACGGGCGCGGGGTGAAGGGATTCCTGGTCGAGCCCGCGGGCGTCGCCGGCGCGCGCGACATTTCGACCTTCGGCGGCTGGCGCGCCTACATGGCGGAGGCGGCCGAGGCGTAGGCGGAGCTGGCCCAGCAATTGCGGCCCCTGCTCTTGGCCAAATAGAGCGCATCATCCGCTCTGGCGAGAACGGCCTGCCTGGACGCGATTCTTGCCGATTCGACCCGCGCGACGCCGACACTGGCGGTGATGACCTGACAGCCGTCGGTTCGTGCCGGATGCGCGATCTTCAATGCCCGGATCGCCTCCACAATGCGCAGCGCAAGCCGCGCCGCTTCGAGCTCCGACAAGTCTTGGGAAACCACCGTGAACTCCTCGCCGCCAAACCGTGCGACCGACGCCTTCGCGTCGTGCGCGACGTCGAGCAGACATCTTGCGAACTGCCGCAGGCAATCATCGCCTGCTGGATGGCCGTAGTGATCGTTGAACAGCTTGAAGTGATCGATATCGACCATCATGACCGTGATCGAACGGTCCTGGTTGAACCGGGCCGCAAGGTCGTTGTCGAGCGCGCGGCGGTTGGGAAGACCGGTCAACGCATCGGTCAAAGAGAGGTCCTCGAAGGTCTTGCTCCATTGGTTGGCGATATCGGCGGCGTTCCTTGCATCGAGCTCGCGCAAAAACGAACCACACCGGTTGGTTTCGCTACGCCAGTTGGCATAGAGGCTGAAAAAGGCCCCCGTCGCGATCTGGATGACGAGTGCGGTTTTCAGATCGGCAGGCAAGCCGGCCTTCGCCACCGCCGCGGCGGCCGCCAGCGCGAACGCAGCCATCGTGAAGACGATGGCACGGCGAAACCGCAACATGAGAAGCATGTTGCCGAACACGAGCGTGAGCGGAAGTTCGCCAAAGGTGAACGCGGAGAGATCTGCATCGGACCAGTAGAACAGGAAGACGGGAAGCGCGAAGGCGTTGATCACTCCGATCGTGATCACCCATTCGCGCAGCGTGGCATCGACACGGCCGACCAGCCACATCAAGAACACCGATACCGGCGTGACGCCGCCGATCCGTAGAACTACCGAGAGCCCCAGGATATCCGGGAGCAGAAAGATGCTGGTGAGATTGTAGACATTGTAGATGAACAGGCCGACTGCAATGGACTGGCGCAGCTCCGCGACCCGATGCGCGCCGGTCTGCTGCTCATAGGCGGCCTCGATATCGGCCTCAAATCGCAGTAACCTATCGAGGCGCGCTGATGACGGTGCGGTGATACTCATGTGACTCTGCACGAACGACGTTCAGCCGAACCTCGGCGTTGTAGCGTGCGCCACCTAATGTCGCGCTAACGGGAACGCGTGCGGTGCGCAGCGCAACTGCCGCGAGGCGCTATGCTTGCGATGACGTTAAGTCGAACCGACGCGATCGTGCTCGGTCGGCGGCGCTGTCCTGCAACGACGAAATTGGCCGAGCGTCCTACAGCGATACCGCGTAGATCTCGTACTCGCCACGCACCAGCTCGATATGGGCGCGCATCGCGCCTGCCGCGCCGGTCTTGTCGCCGCGCATGATCGCCACCACCACGCGGTCGTGTTCGGCATGCGATTTGGCGAGACGTCCGAGGTTGCGGAACTGGGCCCGGCGAAACGGCTGCACCCGCACCCGCGTCGCCAGCGTGATCTCGGCGATATAGTCGTTCTGCGAGCCCGCATAGATCGCATTGTGGAAGCGCTCATTGACCTCGTGGAAGCGCTCCGGATTGCCGGCATGGCTCAAGACCCGCAACTCCTCGTGAACGGCCTCCAGCCGGTAACGCTCGGCCGCCGACATCCGCTCGGCGGCAAGGCCCGCGCACAACGCCTCCAGTTCGGCCATCGCCTCGAACATCCCGGTCAGCCGCTCGACCGACGGACGCGCCACCACGGCGCCGCGATGCGCCTGGGCATCGACAAGCCCGCTAGCCGCGAGCTGGCGCAGCGCCTCACGCACCGGCGTGCGCGACACGCTGAAACGGCGGGCGAGATCGGTCTCGTCGAGCGGCGCGCCGGGCGGCAGCGCGCCGCGCACGATTTCGTCCGCCAGCTGCAGGCGCAGCTCTTCGGCGCGGGTGATCCTGGCAACCGAGGGCGAGGCACGATCGACGCGGCGGACCACGGCCTCGGCCGGCTTTTGACCTGCAGGATCGCGAAGGTCGTCGAGACTCATGCCTTCAGGTCCCGCGCTACGTCGATGATGCTGACATGGGCGGCGACGATCTTCCAGCCTTCGGCAAAGCGGATCCAGGTCTGCATCTGCCGGCCCACTTTGCCAGGCGCGGTGTCGCGATAGAACAGCGTCGAGGCCACGGCGGTGTCCCGCCCGTAGGTCGTGATGACCGTCTTTTCGGTGCGGCGCATCAACCCGACCGGCGAGCGCGCCGCGCGAAACGCCGTGATCTCGCCATAGCCATAGAGGTTTTCGCCGATGCCATAGCGCAGCGTGCGGGAATCGTCGCGAAACAGTTCGTCGAGCACCGCGACGTCATTGTTGACCAGCGCGGTCTCGTAGCGCTGAAACTGGGCGGTCACTTCGGCCAGCGCGTCGGACAAGTCAATTTCCATCTCAAAATCCCCTCGGCGGCGGCGCGGCGACCACGCCGCTCCGCTCCAGCGCGTGCGCAACCCGCAGCGCGATATCCTCGCGCCAGGGTGCTGCGATGATCTGCACACCGATCGGCATCGGCTCAAGCGGCACCGGGACCGCGACCACGGGAAGCCCGATGAAGGAAATCGGCTGGGTGTGAATGCCGATATTCGCGCGCACCGGCAGTTCGACCCCGTCCAGCACGAAGGTCGCCTGGCCGAGCTTCGGCGCAACGCAGGGCGTTGCGGGCGCGATCAGCACGTCGACGGTTTGGAATATCTTGAGGAATTCCGCGCGATACCAGCGGCGGAATTTCTGCGCGCGGTCGACCAGCGGCGCTGGAATCATGGCCCCTGCCAGCAGCCGGTCACGCACCGCCGGATCGAAATCATTGGGTCGCTGGCGCAAACGATCGAGATGCAGCGAGGCGCCTTCGGTCGTGGTGATGACATAGGCCGCAGCGCGGGCGCGCGCCGCTTCCGGGATGTCGACCGTTCGCGTGGCGCCAAGCCCGCTGGCTACTCGGGCTGTGGCCTCCACCGCCTCGGCGAAGAGATTGTTCTGGAAATAACCGCCGGCGACCGCGATCCGCAAACCTTCGATGCCCTCGGCCAAGACCGGTGTCACAGGTTCGGGCGGACGGCTGGTGCAGGCGGCGTCGGCGGCGTCGCTCCCCTGCATCGCGTCGTAGGCGAGCGCAAGATCCGCCACGCAACGCGCGAACGGACCGAGATGATCGAAGCTCGCCACGAATGGAAACGACCGCGCGCGCGACAGCCGGCCATAGGTCGGCTTGAGGCCGAAGATTCCGCAAAATGAGGACGGCACGCGGATCGAGCCGTTGGTATCGGACCCCAGCGCAATCGGCACCAGGCCGCCGCCCACCGCGCTGCCGGAGCCGCCCGACGAGCCGCCGCTCATCCGGGTCAGGTCGTGCGGATTGCGCGAGGGCCCGTCATGGACATTCTCGCCGGTGAAGTCGTAGGCGTACTCGCCCATGTTGAGCGCGCCGACCAGAACCGCACCGGCCGCCTCCATGCGCTCGATCAGCGTGGCGTCGCGTGTTGCGGCCGGCAGCTCGCGGTTGATTTGCGAACCGGCCCGGGTCGGCAGCCCCTTTACATCGAACAGGTTCTTGACCGCGAACGGCACGCCGGCGAGCGGGCCGACAGCTTTTCCGGCGGCTATCGCCGCGTCGATCGCGCGCGCCTTGGCGCGGGCACGATCCGCAGTCACGTCGGTGAAGGCATTGAGGCGCCCATCATGTCTGGCGATCCGTGCCAAAGCCGCTTCCGTCGCGCCCAGTGCGGAGACCTTGCGGCCGCTCACGGCGCGGGCGATCTCGCAGGCCGACGGGCCATTGTTTGCAACACTCATGACCGGATCAGGCTGCAAAGACACAGGCGGGCTCAGAATCGTCGGGCAGCGGGAACTCGTCGACCAGCCGCGCCAGCTTCAGCGACACGTCGAGATTGGCCTTGATTGCCGGCTTCCAGGCGTCCTCGATTGGAAGCATCAAGGCCTTTGCGACGGCGTCGATATAGTCGTCCAGCGGATCGGACGTGTTGGCAATCAAGGCTCTCTCCTTCTTTGTCGTCGCCCGGCTTAGCCGGACGATCAAGCCAACACCAGCGTCAGTGCTGGCTGGATGCCCCGCGTTCGCGGCAGAAGACAACCTAGACCGGCAGCGGCGGATGTGGAATCGCCGTCAGCAGCTCCCTGGTATACGCGTCCTGCGGATCGCCGAGCACGCGTTCGGCTGTGCCCTGCTCCACGATTTTCCCACCGCGCATGACGATGACACGATCGCACAGCAGGCGCACCACGTTGAGGTCATGCGACACGAACAGATAGCTCATGCCCATCGACACTTTAAGCTCCTGCAACAGGTTCAGGACCACGGCCTGCACGGAAACGTCAAGCGCCGCGGTCGGCTCGTCGAGGATCACGAGCTTGGGACGCAGCGCGATGGCGCGGGCAATGCCGACTCGCGCCTTTTGCCCGCCCGACAGTTGGTGCGGAAAACGATCCAGCAAATTGAGCGGCAGGCCGACCAGGGTCGCGAGTTCCTCGCAGCGGGCGCGCAGCGCCACGCCACCCTTGACGTTGCCGAGTTGCAGCAGGGGATCGGCGATCGCGCGCGCCGCCGTAAATCGCGGATTGAGGCTGTCGGTCGGGTCCTGGAACACCATCTGGATGGTCTTGCGCTGCGGCAAGCGCGCAAAGGCATGCGGCAAGATGCCGCCGATCTCCTCGCCGTCGAACATGATGCGTCCCGAGCTCTGATCCAAGAGCCGCATCACCATCATCGAGGTGGTCGATTTGCCGCAGCCGGATTCGCCGACCAGGCCGACACTCTCGCCATGGCCGACCGTGAAGCTGATGCCATCGACGGCGCGGAAGTTCTCCAGCTCGACCGGCGGCTTGCGCGAAAACAGTTTCGACAGCGTGGCGGTCGCGCCCTGTCGCGGATATTCCTTCACCAGCTTTTCGACGAGGAGGAGAGGTTTTGTTTTCTCGTCACCCCCGGGCTTGACCCGGGGGTCCATCGCCTGTGAAGGGAAGTCTTGCGAAGAAGGATGGATGGCCGGGTCAAGCCCGGCCATGACGGGAGAAGCCTCCTCCTCCGGCAGCAAATCCCGCAGCGAAACCCCGAGCCGCGGCGTCGCGCGCATCAGCTTGCGGGTGTAGGGATGCTGGGGCCTGGCGAAGATATCGGCCGATGTGGCGGTTTCGACCACGCGTCCCTTTTCCATCACCACCACGCGATCGCAATACGCCGCCGCAAGGCCAAGATCATGCGTGATCAGGATCGTCGACATGGCCCGCTGCCGGGTCAGTTCGACGATCAGGTCCATCACCGCCTTCTGCGTGGTGACGTCGAGCCCGGTGGTCGGCTCGTCGGCGATCAGGAGCTGCGGATTGCAGGCCAGCGCCAATGCGATCACCACGCGCTGGCACATGCCGCCCGAGAGCTCGAACGGATAGGCGTGATAGCGCTCGCGGGGCCGTGCGATCCTGACCTGCTCCAGCGCCTCGATCGCCTTTTCGCCGCGGTCGCCGACCTGCGACTGTTGCACATGCTGGCGCAACACGTCCTCGATCTGGTCGCCCACTTTGCGGATCGGATTGAGCGCCGCGCGCGGGTTCTGGAAGATCATCGAGATTTCGCGGCCGCGCAGGTCGCGCATCTCGTCTTCGCTCGCGGCCCTCACATCAACGCCGGAAAACATTACCGACCCTTCGGCGATCTTGCCGGCGCGATCGAGAATCCGCATCACCGCGTAGGACGTCACCGACTTGCCCGAGCCTGATTCGCCGACAATGCCGAGCGTCTCGCCCTTGCCGACGGAGATGTTGACGTGCTGCACGGCTTTGACGATGCCGCGCCGGGTCGAGAATTCGACGGTGAGATCCTTGACGACGAGCAGCGGCTGCGCGGTCATGATCGTCTCCGCGCGCTCGGTGAGCTCCCTCTCCCCGTGCTTACGGGGAGAGGGTTGGGGTGAGGGGCATCTATTAGCGAATACAGGCTGCAGAGGAGCGCGCGGAGAGCCCCCCTCACCCGGATCGCTGACGCGATCCGGCCTCTCCCCGCGCGCGGGGAGAGGCTAGGAACAACACCGGTTTTGAAAGGGCCAGGCATCCCCTCACGTCCTCCGCTGCGGATCGACGATGTCGCGCAGGCCGTCGCCGAGCAGGTTGAAGCAGAACACCGCGACCATCAGCGCAAGCCCCGGAAACAGCGCGATCCACCATTCACCCGAGACCATGAAGCCCGCGCCTTCCGCGACCATGATGCCCCATTCCGCGGTCGGCGGCCGCACGCCAAGCCCGATGAACGACAGGCCGGCGGCATTGAGGATGGCGTAGCCCATGGTCAGCGACATCTGCACGATCATGATCGGCATGATGTTGGGCAGGATGTGCACCAGCAGAATCCGGAACTCGCCATTGCCCGACAGCCGCGCCGCCTGCACGAAACCGGCATTGCGGCGCACATTGGCTTCGGCGCGGGCGACCCGCGCATAAAGCGGGAAATTGACGATTGCGGTGGCAATGATGATGTTCTGCACGGTGTTGCCGAGCGCGGCCACGATGCCCATCGCCAGCACGAACAGCGGAAACGCCATGATGGTGTCGGCGACGCGCCCGACGATGCGATCGGTCCAGCCGCCGAAATAGCCGGCGGCGATGCCGGCTAGTCCCCCCATCAGGAACACCAGCGCCACCGAGGCCACCGCAATGAAGGTGTCGAGCCGGGTCGCGACGATGACGCGGCTGAAGATATCGCGGCCGAGCTGATCGGTGCCGAACCAGTGCGCGGCCGAGGGCGGCTTCAACGCCGCCGCGGTATCGGAGGCCAGCGGATCGTGCGGCACGATGGAGGGACCGAGCAGCGCCGCCAGCACGATCACGATCAAGAGCCCGAAGGCGAACGCGGTGACGCGGTTTTCGCCGAGCACGTAGCGGGTATGCTCGATGATCGCGGTCAATCCCGACGTGCGTTCGGGCGCGACGGGCTCAACTGTGGGCGCAACGCTGCTCATGCTTCACCTCAGCCTTCGAGCCGTACTCTGGGGTCGATCACGCCATAGAGAATGTCGATGGTCAGGTTCAGCAGCACGTACATGACCGCCATGGTCAGCACGAAGCCCTGCACCGGCGCGAAATCGGACGAGATCAGCGCTTCCACCGCGTAGGAGCCGATGCCCGGCCAGGCGAACACTTTCTCGACCAGCACGTTGGCCCCGAGCAGGAACGAGAACACCATGGACAGCGTGGTGATGACCGGCAGCATGGCGTTGCGGAAGGCGTAGGTCACAATCACCGTTCCCGGCGCAAGCCCCGATGCGCGCGCGGTGCGCACGAAATCCGATGCCAGCACTGACAGCATCGAGGCGCGCGTCATGCGCGCGATCGGCGCCAGCGAGAAGATCGCGAGCGTCGCCGCCGGCAGGATCAGTTGATTGAGCGCCGAACGAAACGCCTCGAGGTCGCGCGCGAGCAGGGTGTCGATCAGATAGAAGCCGGTCACCGTCGGCGGCGCACTGAAGAACACGTCGAGCCGGCCGAGCGGCGCCGGCGACCAGCCGAGCTGGAAGTAGAAGACATAGACCAGCACCAGGCCGGTGAAGAACACCGGCAATGAGACCCCAGCCGTCGTCGTCACCCGGCAGAGGTGATCGATCCAGGAGCCCGGGCGGGTCGCCGCCAGCACGCCGAGCGGAATCGCGATCACGATCGACACCAGAAGACCGATCAAGGTCAGTTCGGCGGACGCCGGCAGGCGGTTGCGAATCTCGGCCGCCACCGGCTGGCCGGTGGTCAGCGAGGTGCCGAAATCGCCATGGGCGAGGTCGGCCGCGTAGCGGAAGAACTGCTCGACCAGCGGCTTGTCGAGGCCGAGCTTCTTGCGGATCTGCTCGACCGCCTCCTTGGTCGCGGCGGGACCTGCGAAATAGGCCGCGGGATCGCCCGGCAGCGCGCGGGTCAGCAAGAAGGTGACGATGACGACCCCGATCAATGAGGGGATCGCAAACATCAGCCGCTTGCCGATCATGGTCAGCATGGCGTGCGCTCCGCGCCCGCGAACAGCGAATGGCGAGTAGCGACTGGGGTATTGATTTGCTCAAACCTATCGTTTCCACCCACGAGCGCTGCCCTCTCGCTCCCTCTCCCGCTCTTGCGGGGGAGGGTTGGGGTGGGGGCACCACTCGGGGACTGCCGACTTGTCCGCAACCTCATGCGCAGAGGCTTCGGCGAAGGCGGAAGCCTCTGGCGACGGCGTATGCGGCTTTCCCCCACCCCAACCCTCCCCCGCAAGTGCGGGAGAGGGAGCGCAGCGGCGCAAGCGTCGACATGATTCGTATCTCGGAAACGCCCGACTAGATCATCGCGCTTGTCGGCCGTCATGCGTTACCCCCTTGCACACCATGCGCCATTCGCTATTCGCCACTCGCCTCGCTCACCCCTTCGCCAGCGCGCGATAGTCGAGCCGGCGGTGGAACCAGTACTGATAACCGGAGATGTTCTTCTGCATCGCGACGTTGACGAAGGGCTGATACAGCGGGATGCGCGGGATATCGCTGAAGGCCAGATCGACGAAGCCCTTGACGTCGGTGTCGTAGGTCGCCCTGTCGCCGGTCGCAGCCGCGGCGCGCGCGCCGTCGATCAGCTTGTCCATCTCCGGCGACTTGTAGCTCATGGTGTTGAAGATGGAATTGTTGCCGTGATAGCACCAGTAGAAGAAGTATTCGGGATAATCGAGCCAGCCCGAGAAGACGTTGGTGAACAGCGGCATCTCCTTCTTGGTCAGCTCGGTGCGCCAGTTCGCGCCCGGCACCTTGTTGATCGTGGTCTTGATGCCGATCTGGGCGAGACTTTCCTGGGTCAGCACGCAGAGCGGCTCGTTGACACCGGCGAAATTCAGGTCGAACGAGAGCGTGGTCTCGAAGCCGGCTGCGTAGCCTGCTTCCGCCATCAGCGCCTTCGCCTTCTCGATATCGGTGACAAATTTGGTCGGCTGCGGCCAACTGACCTCGGTCGCCTTGTCGGCCGGCGCGCCGAACATCGGATTGCCGAGCCCGAACAGCACGGCATCCATGATCTTCTGGTAGGGAATCGCGTAGGCGACGGCCTGCCGCACCTTCGGATTATCGAACGGCGGCTTGGTGACGTTCATGCCGATATACTGGATGCCGTTCGAGAACGGCAGCGAGACCACGTTGAGCTTGCCGTTGGCCTTCATCTCCTGGAAATCCTTGAACGGCAGTTCGTAGGAGATGTCGGCGTCGCCGCGCTCCAGCAGTGCGCGACGGTTACCGGCCTGCGGCACCATGCGCCAGATCACGCGCCTGATCTTCGGCATGGGACCGCCGACCCAATCGTCGTTGCGCTCCATGATCACTTCGGTGCCGGCGGTCCATTTCGTCACCTTGTAGGCGCCGGAGCCCGCGGTCTGCTGCTTGGTGTATTCGAGGCCCCAGGGATCCTTTTCGGAGGCGTTCTTCTTGACCAGCTCCGAATTGATCACGCAGGGCACGATGACCGCGAGATCGGGGACAGTCAGGCGATCCTTCCTAGCGAAATCGACGCGCACGGTGGAGTCGTCAACCACAACGAACTGCTCGGGTTTGGTCAGCGAGCCCGCGCTCATCTGGAAGGTGGGGAAGCCGCCGACACTGACAGCGCGATCCAGCGACCACTTCACATCCTTGGCGGTGACCGGCGCGCCGTCGTGGAATTTCGCGTTCTTTCGGAGTTTGAACGTCACCGACATGTCGGAGATGTTCATGTCCTCGGCGAGTTCGCCCTTGAACTTGTCGCGATCGTAATAGGGCACGCCGCCCGGACCGCTCTTCATCTCGTGGCTGATCAGGCGGTCGTAGCAATTCCACGACACCTCATAGCCCGGCACGTTGGTGCCGACGCCGTGAATGTCGAGGTTGTTGGGGCCGCCTTCGGAGACGATCAGGAGGCTCTCGGAGCGGGCATCGGCCCTGGCGGGAGAGACAATCGCCGGCGCGGGCACCATTGCGCCGGCCGCCAATCCTGAGACCGATTTGAGGAAATCGCGGCGCTTCATCGGCAGCTCCAAACGCGCAAGACAACGGGCTTTGGAGCAGGCATCGCAAGGTTCGTGCCAAGCCTTAAGGGTGCGCCAATGATGCCTTAAGAACTTGATATTACGCAGGAATATCGCGCTACGGTCATCGGCGAGGCACCAGCGCCTTGCATACAAAGGGACGCATCTGCATACAATATAAGCACCATCTTCGACCGCACCTTTCTTGAGCGATGCTGCGACCGGCCCCACAGATGTCGTCGGAAACGGTATGATCACACAATCAACAGGAGGAGCGGCCGCATGGGCTACGAGGCGATCAATTTTGGCAGAAAGTTCGGATTGTTCGAGGAGCAGTGGCAGCCGAAGGTCATCGCCGAGATGAACAACTACCAGTTCAAGATCGTGAAGCTGCAGGGCGACTTCATCTGGCACGATCACACGGATACCGACGAGACGTTCATCGTGCTGGACGGCGTCTTGAGAATCGATTTTCGTGACGGCGCTGTCCAAATCTCGGCGGGCGAAATGTTCGTTGTGCCGAAAGGCGTCGAACACAAGCCCTATGCCGAACACGAGGTCAAACTGCTGCTGATCGAGCCGCAGGGGGTGCTCAATACCGGTCATGAGGGCGGCGATCGCACCGCCCAGAATGATGTCTGGATTTGAAGCGACGCTTCCCGATCGTCCGCCGCGCTAGAGCGCGATGACTTTTGATTGAATCGGGAGATTGAATCGGGATGCGCCGCTTGCTCCACCTCGCCCCGCTTGCGGGGAGAGGTCGAAATTCGCGATAGCGAATTTCGGGTGAGGGGGACTCTCCGCGAGCTGAATTCGCGGTGAAAGCCCCTCACCCCAACCCTCTCAGAGCGAGCTTTGCTCGTCTCGGCCCCGTAAGAACGGGGCGAGGGAGCACACCTCCGTGGCCGCGACAAACTCAACCTAACCCCATCACGCTCTACGGACAAAAGTCCTCATTGTTGACGCGCAGGCAGCGTGGCGCGGCGACAAGCTTCTCGCGTGCGCAGCCATCGGCCATCTCGATCTTCTTTAGGGCGCGCAGCGCCGCCATGGTCGGCCGGTACCAGAGATAGCGCTCATCGCTGAGCAGCGAGGCGCGCCGCAATCCCTGGATCGTTGCGGGATCGAACGCGCCGGAGGTCTCGCCCGCCACGCAGCCGAGCCTCGTCAGTTGCGCCTGAATAAGCTGCACCAGTTCGTGCCCTTCATAGGTGGGACCGGCGCTGTCGAGCACGATCGCCTCGCGCAGCCGCGCCGCAGCGCTACGCGCCTCCTCCGCCTCCGGCGCGTCGGGAAACAGCGCGGCCACGAGATCATAGGCCTCCGGCGTTCGCGCCTGTCGGGCGCGTGCGAGCACCAGCGCTGCGGAAGACGACACGCCGGCGGGCGCGCTGGCCTCGGCATCGCGGAGTTTCGCAACGATGGGGCCTGCCTCCTTGGCTTCCGCGCTGTCAGGAAACCGTTCGATCAGGAGATCGAACAGCGCCGCATTGCCGGTCTCCTTCGCCGCAGCCAGGAGCTGCGCCGCAGGACTGGGCGGCGGAGGCGGCGGCACAAAATAGAAATCGCGCTCGAGCGAGGTCGATTCCCAGGGGATCTGCGCCTCGCCGGTCGCCAGCCGCACCTGCCGGCGCACGCTCTTGAAGACATCCTCGAGCTTCTCGCCGGGCGTGGTGATGGCGTCTGCGAGCGCCTTGGTATAGGGGCTATGTCCGTCCTCGCCGTCGAAGGCCGTCTTGCCGGAGCCGGTCGCCGACGCGATGAACACGCCATAGACCGCCCCCATCGGCACCAGGCCTACGATCCCCGACGGTGCGACAGTATCGGGAAACGGATTGTTGCGACAGGCGTCGAGAATCAGGACGTTGAGCTGATTGCCGGCGGTCGACAGGCGGTCGGCGACGCGCTTGACGCTGAGCGAGCTTGCCGCGACATCGGATTTCCGTTTGATATCGGCGTTGACCGGCACGAGATAATTGACGGAATCGCTCTCCAGCCCATGCCCGGCGTAATACAGCACCGAGACGGCGTCCGGTCCCCGCTCCCTGATCCTGCGGGCGAAATCCTCGATATCGTCGGACATGCCCTTGAGATCGCGATCGACTTTTTCCGTGACCTCGAAGCCGAGTTCCGTCAGCTCTTGCGCGATCAGCCGCGCATCATTGGCCGGATTGGCCAGGCGGCCGAGTTTGACGTAGTTGGCATTGCCGATCACCAACGCAAGCCGCGGCGCCGATTTGGGGACCATCTTTTTCGGCTCGCCCGCGGCGGACAGGGCCGCGCCATGCCACATCACAACGGCAAACGCGACGACGGCAAGCAGCGCCAGCGATTTTTCGGGTGTTGTTCGCTTTGCAGCCACCTAGCATCCCCCGGTCGCGTGGATTAGTCTATGCGCGTGGTCATACCGATTCTAGCATTCGCAAGAGCGTGCGCCAAATCACGGAGCGAATGACAGCCCTCGCCCGTCATCAAATCGACGGGCCATCACTTGTAAGATTATCTTTCAGTATCGTCGCATTTTTCACCTGTACGATTTTCGGAAGCAATTCCAGCCATGAAATATTTCACTGGTCGTCGCAGGTTGATCGAAATCTTGCTGATCGCGCCTCTGCTTTGCACTGCACCCGCAAGCTGCGAGGTTCTCTCGGGGCGCGAATTCCAGAACCTGCTCGCCGGCGGCCCGGAAGGTACCACCATCCTGTTTCAGGGCGGCACCGACAAGGTGTTCTATTCGCCCGCCCTAAAGAACCGGCTGCGGCTGGCGCCGGAGTTGGGACCGGAATTCATCAAGCAGAAGATCCTGCAAAACACGCTTGCCGAGGGCGTGTTCGTCAGCGCGGCGATCGATGCCGGCAAATGGCGCACGATCAGCGGCATTGCCGCCATCGCCGCCGACACCGACAGCGGACATGGCGTGCTGACCTTGGTGCAGACCTTCCCCGATGACACCAGCCTCAAGGCGTTTCAGAAGCGCGACCGGCTCTATGCGGTGATTCTTGTCGAAGATTCCCCGAACGGCGTTCTGTGCCGCAAATCACGGTGGGAGAAACTGTTCGCGTTCAAGGAAGAGCCGAAGATGACGACGGTGCCATGCGAATTCACGGTCGGCAATGCCGTCACGCCATCCGGCAAACCGTGAAGGCCGGCGGCATCGCGCCGCCGCACGAGATCACGAGCGTCAATGCTTTGTGTATTTTAGCAGCACGCGAACATGCGTGGATTTCAGGACGGAAAAATAGGAGAGACCACCATGACGATTCGGCCTGTGAAGGAAAATGGTCAGGCACGGAAACTCGCTATCTGTGTTCAGGCCTTGCTCGTTGCGGCGCTCATGGTGCTCGGGTCCAGCCGCCCGGGACAGGCGCATGGCGGCATGGGCGGGGGCGCCGCGGCTTCGCAAACGGCCCAAGCGGGACTGGTCGGATGCAGCAACAATCACGGCAAGGCGCTGTACGACTGCGTCGCCAACGTTCTCGACCGCCTGGGCAACGACATCGCCGGCCGACGAGCTTCGGAAACGCAACGGGCGTTGCAGACCGCAGCGTTCCAACTGCGCGCGGCGACCTCCAAGGTTCAGGCGCTGTCGGCCATCACCCAATGCAGGTCGGTCGTTGCCGGGGTCCTGCGTCAGATCACGACGGGGGGAGGCGATGGCAGCGGGTTGAGCGCCATCGCGGGTGTGCTCGCGCAGGCAGCAAAGCTAATTCAGACCAAGGGTTGACTGCATATCGACAGATTTCGACTTCATGGAGGGATGGACCGATGACATCGCAATGGTTCGGAAATCGGCGTGGCAGCGAACGGATGTTCGCGGGCTTCGCCAAGGCCGCGCTGGTGGCGGCGCTGGTTTTACTGGTGTCGCTATTTGCGGACCGTGAGGCGTCCGCGAATGCCGCGATGGTGGCGGCGGCCCAGACCGCCGAAGGCGGTCTCGGCTCCTGCAGCAGCAGCAACGGCAAGGCGCTCTATGACTGCGTCGCCAATGTGCTCGACAAATTGAGCAGTGACATATCCAGCGCCAACGTGCCGGCGACACGTGGAGCGCTGCAGACCGCGGCATCAAAGCTGCGGGCAGCGGTCAATAAGGTTCAGGCCCTCTCGGCCATCACGCAGTGCCGGGCGCTGATCTCCGGTGCGCTGGCGAAGGTGCGGGCGCTCGGCGGCGGATATGTGGAGGGCTGGGGCGGCGGCTCCGGCCAGGGCACGGGTCTCGCGGCCATCGTCGGCGTGCTCAACCACGCCGCCAAGCTGATCCAGGCCAAGGGCTGAGCGCTAGAGCAGGATGGCTTTCGATTGAATCGGGATGCGCCGGTTGCTCCACCTCGCCCCGCTTGCGGGGAGAGGTCGAAATTCGCGGGAGCGAATTTCGGGTGAGGGGGACTCTCCGCGAGCTGAATTCGCGGTTAGAGCCCCTGTACCCCAACCCTCTCAGAGCGAGCTTTGCTCGTTTCGGCCCCGTAAGAACGGGGCGAGGGAGCACACCTCCGTGGCCACGACAACTCAACCTATTCCCATCATGCGCTAGAGATCCGGCCAGAGCAGGTCCTGCAACTGGGCCAGATCATCGGCTTTCTGCTGCCAGCCTTCGATGCATATTTGGCGGTTCAGATCGCTGAAGCGGTGCAGCAACGCAAGCGCCATCAGCCGGCGCTTCAACGCGTAGTTCATGTCTGCAGGCGAGTAGCCAAATCCCTCGAACAGGCTGCGAACGCGCCGCGGCACGCCCGCGGCCATGAAGGCGCTGGGGCCCAGGAGATCGTATTCGCGCCATCCCGTCATCACGTCGCCGAAATCGATCAGCCCGGACAGCCGCCACTGGTCGCCTTGGCAATCCAGCAACAGATTTTCTGGAGTATATTCGCCGGTGAGGATCGCCGGCGCGGCGTCGAGCGGGATCAGTTCGGCGGCATCACGAAGCAGATCGTCGAGCCCATCCAGGAATCTGGCCGGCAATCCGAGGCGCTGATGTCTCGCCCGGCATCCTTCAATCTGCCTGGGGATGAATGCATCCCAGCGCGGCTCGAGCCGGGAACAGGCTCCGACCGGCACACGCTGGACGTCCGCGATCGTCTCACCGATCTGGCCGAGGATGCGCTGCTTCTGATCCTCCGGCAGAATCGGCCACGCCTGCGTGCCAATGATGCCGTGCAGCCGCGTGATGACGAGATACGGCCATTGATCGCGCTCGCCTTCGAGCACGATTTCCGGGATCGGGACGCTGACGCGCCCGCGAAGCTGAGCCAGAGCAACGCGCTCCGACGTGAACTGATGGCGGAGCATCGGCGGGAAAACCTTCAGGATCAGCCCGCCGTCGAGCGCAACGACAAGATTGGTCCCCGTCGCGAAAAGCTGCGGATCGCCGTGCGACAATCCATGACCGCGCGCGATGTCGAGCGCCGTGGCCAGACTTTGCGACGCGTCCGCGCGCCACGCGCGAAAACTCTCATAGTCCGTCAGGCTCGGCAGCGCGTGCATGATCGCAATGAAGCAGCAGGGTTTTGTTGATCTACCGGTCCGGACTTGCGCGCTCGAACTGGCGCAGCAGGCGGTTGCCGCGCTCGACGGCGGAATCGAGCGCAGCCTGCGCGGATTTCTTGCCGCTGAACGCCAGCTCCAGCTCATCCTCGATCGCATCGCGGATCAGCACGAACGAGCCCAGGCGGATTCCCCGGGAGTTTTCCGTCGGTGGCTTCAGCGTCACCTGCTCGATCGAGATCGCGGTTCCCGGATTGGCGTCGTAAAAACCCTGCGCGCGGGTCAGGTCGAAGGCGGCGCGGGTGATCGGAAGATAGCCCGTGCTGCGGTGCCAGGCGGCCTGAACTTCCGGCTTCGACAGGAAACCGAAGAATCTCGCGACCCCCTTGTACTCCTCCTGCGGCCGGTCCCGCAGCACCCACAACGTCGCGCCGCCGATAATGCTGTTCTGCGGGGCGCCTGCGACGTCCGGCCAATACGGCAACATCCCGTAGCCGACTTCGAATTTCGAATTGGCCTTGAAGTCGGCGCGGGTCGCCGACGAGCCCATGAAAATCCCGCACTCGCCGTTTTGAAACCGCGGCTCCGCCGATTGCGCGCGACCGCTATAGTCGAAGATCTTGGTGGCCTGCCACTCCGCAAGCTGCGCGATGTGACGCACGACGACCGGATTGTTGAAGGTGAGGACGGCGTCGATTCCGTCGAAGCCGTTGGCCCGTGTCGAAATCGGGAGATTATGAAACGCGGAAAAATTCTCGATATTGATCCAGGACGGCCATGAGGTGGTGAAGCCGCACGCCGCGCCGGCCGCGCGCAGCTTCTTCGCCGCCGCGCCGACCTCCGGCCAGGTCTTCGGTGCCGCTTCAGGATCGAGACCCGCGGCGCGAAACAGATCCTTGTTGTAGTAGAGGATCGGGGTCGAGGCGTTGAACGGAAACGACAGCATGTTGCCGGCGGCGTCGGCATAATAGCCGCTCACGGCCGGCAGATAGGCGGCCGGAGAAAATGGCTCCGCCTGATCCCGCATCAATTCGTACACCGGATAGATCGCGCCTCTCGCGGCGGTCATGGTCGCAGTGGCAATCTCATTGACCTGAACGATGGCGGGCTGGCTGTGCGAACGGAACGCGAAAATCGCGGCCGTGACGGTTTCGGTATAGTTGCCCTTGTAGGACGGGACGACCCGGTAGTCGGACTGCGAGGCGTTGAAGTCGGCGGCCAGCTTGTCGACTTGCTTTCCAAGCTCGCCCGACATGGCGTGCCACCACATGATCTCGGTGGCGGCGAACGCCGGAGAGGCGACGCCAAGCGCCGCCGACACAAGCATGAGTTGCAGGAGACGAAACGCTGGTCTCACGATTACACCCAAGGCAAGTCCCTCATGCTCTGCCGCGTATGAACTGTCTAGCGCTCGATCTGCTCTTAGAACCGATAACCTCGGGTTGCAACCGGCGCTGCCATTTTCGGAGCGCCATTGACGATCATCACCATGTTGGCAGAATAGCGCTGTTCCGCCTGCTGCCAAAATAATTTGAACCTTTTGGGCCGACCGCCGACATCATCCTAAGGGGATCAGGCTTGTCTGTGTACCGCGCCAGTGTTCCGCGGACCTTGGTTCTTGTTGCCGCGCTGTTCTCGACGGTCGCAGCAACGGGCGCGATCGCGCGCGAGTCCCGCTCCATGCCGTTCTTGTTCCGCTCCATCGAATTTCTGCAGAACGTGCCGGATCGACCGACGGTCAAGGCATGGCAGGGCGCTGACCGGGCGCAATGGCAGGGTGGAGTGACCTGAACTTGGCGACACCCGTGGACAGCGAGATTGCGGAACGGCCGGCGAGCCTTGTCGCGCAGGCGCGCGCACGGGCCCTCAGGCTGTTGCGCGCGATCCCGATCCGCTGGCGCATCCTGTCGATCGCGGCGCTCAATTCGGCGGTCGTGATCGTGCTGGCGGTCCTGATCTGGAACGGAACCCGGGTGCTCGGGTCCGCCTGGGAGGACGTCCGGCAGGTGCGGGAGTCCGACAAGATCCTGGCGCGCCTCGAAAGCGAGACCAGCCGGCTCCAGAACTTGATTCATCGTTACATCAACCAGCCGAGTTCCGAGCTGTTCGCCGAGATCCTGCTGCTGCGCGAGGCGGTGCTCGGCACGCTGACCCGCCGCGCCTCCACCGATCCGATGCTGTCGGGATCGGTCGCGCAGCTGGAACATTCCACCGAACGTCTCCTCAACGGCTTCGGCGAGTTGCGCGCCGTGCAGACGACGATCACGAAGACCTACGAGCAACAGGTGCTGGCCCCGGCGAAGGACATGGCCGGGCTCTACTCGGTCATCGAGGGTGCCACCGGCCATCGTGACGCGCTGATCTGGCCCGCGCTCGGAAGGTCCCGCGAGGCCTTCACCGCAACCCTGGTCGCGGCCAACTCCTATTACCTGTCGCTGGCGACCGCGTCAGCCGAGGATGCGCGCCGCAACACCGAGACCATCGAGAAGACGATTCCGGTGATGATGGATCTCGCCGACAATGATCTGCAGCGCATGGCGCTGCAACGCCTGCAGACGCGGAGCACGGCGCTGCGGGATGGGCTTGCCAGACTCTCGGAGCAGCTTTCGAACCGCACCGACCTGCTGCGCAACACCATCGACGGCAGCCAGGCGGATGCCATCGGCGCCATCGACGCATTGTCGATCCAGATGCGTCAGCGCGAACAGAAGGCGCAGGAGACGTTTGACCGCACCCTCAACGACACATCCAGGCGCGTGTTGTCGATCGCGGTGATCTTTCTCGGCGTCATCCTGTCCGCAGGCGTCCTGATCGCGCTCTCGATCCGGCTGCCGCTGCGGCAGCTCATGACGGCGATGCGCGCGATTACGTCGGGGGACTACGACCGCGAAGTGCAGGGCACCAATGCCCGCGACGAGGTCGGCGCGATGGCGCGCGCGGTCGAGGTGTTCCGGGAGAATGCCATCGCCAAGCGCAAGACCGAGGACGAACTGCGCACCTCGAAGGAAAAGGCCGAAAGCGCGCTTCTCGAACTGAACGCCGCCCAGCAGAACCTGATCGACGCCGAACGCCTTGCAGCGCTGGGCGGCCTCGTCGCCGGCGTCGCCCATGAAGTCAACAACCCGATCGGCATCAGCCTGACGGTGGCGTCGAGTTTCGCCAGACGTACCGAAATGTTCGAGGCCGAACTGAAATCCGAGACCGGGCTGCGCCGCTCGCAGCTCGAGGAGTTCGTGCGCAGCTCCCGCGATGCGTCGCAGCAGCTCGTGGCCAACCTGCATCGCGCGGGCGAGCTGATCCAGTCTTTCAAGCAGGTCGCGGTGGACCGCTCGCACGCGGAACGGCGTCAGTTCAGCCTCGGCGAAGCCACCGACCAGATCATCGCAAGCCTGCGGCCGGTCCTGAAGCGGGCGCCGATCGGGCTCTCGGTCGACGTGCCCGAGGGGCTCGTCGTCGACGGCTATCCCGGCTCCTACGGGCAGATTCTGACCAATCTGTTCCTGAACGCCGTGAACCACGCCTTTACCGACGGGCGCTCCGGAACCATCTCGATTTCGGGGCGGGCGCGCGGCGTCGACGATGTCGAGATCATCTTCACCGACGACGGCGCGGGGATGACGCCGGACGTGCAGCGGCAGGCCTTCGACCCGTTCTTTACCACGCGCCGCAACGAAGGCGGTACCGGGCTCGGCCTGCATATCGTCTACAATCTCGTGACTCAGCAGCTCGGCGGCCGCATGATGCTGGAGTCAAGGCTGGGACAAGGCACTACATTTCGCATTATCATGCCGCGGACCGCCAAGGGCGGGACCGCGACCGCGGAGACGGAAGGCGACGGAACCTCGCAATGGCCGAACAGGACGATGTCCTCCACCTGATCGACGACACCGAAACCGCTCCGGAGGATCATTCGGCGCGCAAATGGAAGATCGCCGTCATCGACGACGATCAGGCCGTGCATGACGGCACGCGCTTTGCACTCTCCGACTACAGCCTCAACGGCCAGACGCTCGAGATCCTGTCGGCCTATTCCGCGGCCGAAGGCCGCACCCTGATGCGCGCGCATCCCGACATCGCAGCCGTCCTGCTCGACGTGATCATGGAGACCGACATCGCCGGGCTCGAGCTGGTCGAATATATCCGCAACGAGATCAAGAACGAGACCGTCCGCATCATTCTGCGCACCGGCCAGCCCGGCCAGGCGCCGGAGCGGCGGGTCATCGTCCAGTACGACATCAACGACTACAAGGCCAAGACCGAGCTCACCGCCGACAAGCTGTTCACCTCGCTCACCGCGGCGTTGCGCAGCTACCAGCAGCTCGAGCGCATGGTGCAGACCCGGCGCGGGCTCGAAATCATCATCGACGCGGCCTCGACGCTCTACGACTTCAAGTCGATGCAGCGGCTGGCCGAGGGTGTGCTGACCCAGATCGCGTCCCTGCTCAATGTCGATTGCGCGGGCATCCTGGTGCTGCGCGACGACGGCAAGATCGCCAGTGACGAATTTTCGGTGCTGGCGGGATCGGGCTGCTACAGCCGCTTTATCGGAACCGATGGCTCGAGGGCGCTCGATCCCGACGTGCGGGCGATGGTGGAAGCGGCGTTCAAGCGACGCAAGAACGAATTCGCCGACCAGCGCACCGTGCTCTATATCCGCACCGGCAGCGGGCGCGAGGTGGTGGTGCTGTTGCAGGCGGAGCGTCCGCTGTCCGAAACCGACCGCGCGCTGGTGGAAATCTTCGGCAGCCGGCTCTCGATCGCGTTCGACAACGTGATCCTCTATCAGCAGCTGCAGGCGGCCAATACCCAGCTCGAGGACCGCGTCGCCCAGCGCACCCGGGCGCTGATGCAGGCCAATCGCCGGCTGTCGGCGCAGTGGCTGCGGCTGCAGCGCGCCAACGGCTTCAAGAACGAAATCCTCGGCACCGTGGCCCACGACCTGAAAAATCCGCTCGGCGTCATCCTCGGCCGCACCGAGATGCTCACCGAACTGATCTCGGCCAGTGCATCCAAGGAGAACGTCACCGCCCAGGTCGAGCATATCCGCGACGCCACCAGGCGCCTGACCTCGATGGTCGATCACCTGATTTCCGACGCCATGGCGGACGCCTTCGACATCACTATCCGCCGCGAATCGGTCGACATTGCAGCCCTCGTGAGCGAGGTTGCCGAGGCCAACCGGCCGCTTGCGGTCAACAAGCAGCAGACCATTGCGGTGTCGGCGCCGCCGCACCTGATGGCCATGTGCGACATCGACCGGATCCGCGAGGCGATCGACAATCTGATCAGCAACGCGGTCAAATACTCGCCGATCGGCGGCAAGATCACCGTGCTGGTCACCCATGACGACGCCAGCGCCGCGATCCGGGTCGCCGACGAGGGCGCCGGCCTGTCGCCGGAGGATCTCGGGCGGCTGTTCGGCCGCTTCCAGCGGCTGTCCGCAAAGCCCACCGCGGGCGAGAGTTCGACCGGGCTCGGCCTTTCGATCGTCAAACGAATCATCGACATGCACGGTGGCGAGGTGACCGCCGAAAGCGCGGGCCCCGGACAGGGATCGACCTTCACCATCACGTTACCGGCGACCGAGATACCATGAGCCAGAACCAGCACATCATCATCGTCGACGACGAGGCGCCGGCCCGCGAAATGGTCGGCGACTACCTCAAAATGCACGGCTTCACCGTGACGCTCTGCGACGGCGGCAAGAGCCTGCGCGGTGCGATCGAGACCGGCCTTCCCGATCTCGTGGTGCTCGACCTCAACATGCCCGAGGAGGACGGGCTGTCGATCATTCGCGACCTCAAGAGCCGCAACAACATCCCCGTGATCATGCTGACGGCGACCGCGAGCCCGATCGACCGCGTGGTCGGGCTCGAGCTCGGCGCCGACGACTACGTGGCAAAACCCTGCGAATTGCGCGAACTGATGGCCCGCATCCGCTCGGTGCTGCGGCGCAGCGCGCCGGCGAAGGCCGCGCCGGCCGCAACCGAGACCGCTGCCGCCAAGGCCGCGAAGGACCAGCTGGTGCGATTCGGCACCAAATGGCTCGATCTGGAGGCGCAGGCATTGCGCGACGACGAGGGCAACGAGCATCCGCTGACCGCCTCCGAATTCAGCCTGCTCAAGGTGTTTGCCGCCAATCCCAAGCGGGTGCTGTCGCGCGAACGGCTGCTGGAACTGGCCAATGCGCGCGACGCCGAGGCTTTCGACCGCGCGGTCGACCTCCGAATCATGCGGATCCGGCGCAAGATCGAGCTGGATCCGACCAAGCCCGCCGTGATCCGCACCATCCGCGGCGGCGGCTATTTGTTCTCGCCGGCAGGTGAGAAGGCATAAGCCAAAGGTCGTAAAGCTCCGTTTTCGGACCCGACGACGTCCTTACCCGATCGGGCGACACAGAACGCGACGGGCTGTGCGCAAATGTTCCCGTTTCAGACCTGCGGGATCGCTCCGGTGCGATTTTCCGCGCTTTGAAATTGTTCACAATTTCGCCTTGAGTGTTTCGTCGCCAAGGCGGTCGACGAAACAATTCTTCCCCCGACGAAACCATTTTACCGTTGCAGTGCAGACATCCCGAAACGCTGGCTGGTTAACAATTTTGCCCAACGACGCGCCGCTGCAAGCGGTGAACTGGGAGCCTGTCATGCAAAACGTCATCGCGATCAACTCCGCCGCCCGGGACAGCATCCTCGCTGTCCAGGCGACATCAGATGAAATGCTGCTCGACAGCATTGCCGACGGCAACCGCACTGCCATGCATATCTTCTACTGCCGGCACAATGTGCGGGTCTATCGCTTCGCCCTTCGCATCGTACGCGACGCCACCACGGCGGAAGACCTTGTCAGCCAGGTCTTCCTCGATGTCTGGCGCACGGCCGGCCAGTTCGAGCGCCGCTCGCAGGTCTCGACCTGGCTGTTGTCGATCGCGCGTTTCAAGGCGCTGACCGCGCTGCGCCAGCGCCGCTACGAGGACATCGAGCAGGAGGAAGTGCGCGAAATCGCCGACGATTCCGATACGCCGGAAGCGGCGCTGCAGCGCAGTAGCACCAGCGCGATCCTGCGCGCCTGCATCGGCAAACTGTCGCCGGCGCACCGGGAGATCATCAACCTCGTCTACTACCATGAGAAGTCGGTGGAGGAGGTCGGCGCCATCATCGGCATTCCGCAGAGCACCGTGAAGACGCGCATGTTCTACGCCCGCAAGCAGCTCGCCGAGCTCCTCAAAGGCGCCGGCGTGGAAACGGTAGCGGCCTGAAATATCAATTAGTTCAGTTGCTTGATCAGATAGCGGCAGGATTGTCGGCCGGTTAGCAAAGCCTGAAGCGCCACGAAACAAATGAAACATTCGAAGACATCAGGCGGAAAAACTTCCCTGTTACAGCTTCAATCATCGAACGCCAGCTCACGCTGACCTGAGTTTCAACCTCCCAAGGACCTCCAACGACCCGGACGGGATGCCTCCCTCCGGGTCGCTCTGTGTCTGGGGGTGGGCGCAAGTGCGGAAGGCCTCACTGCGACCAGAATCCAAATTAGTCTGGTTCCCATGACGAGCGATGGGATCGAGCGAACAGAAATTCAACTTGAAGACAGCTGGTCGCTTTTGGTCCGGATCTGCATTTCGGCAGTGGCGCTGCTGTTTCTCGCGTTCGGAATAGCAGAGTATGCCGCAGAGGCCACCCCCCATACGCGGAGCGACAACGCGAAATTGTTGGTCACGTTGTTCTTCTGCGGCTTGTTCATTTGTGACGCCTTTTTCAAGAGCAATCTCCGCTGGACGCTTCGCCGCAACGTGATCCAGATCGACAGGACGTGGATGAGCGGCCGACGAATCACGGAATTCGTCAGGAACGGTGACATCACAGAAATCAAGACTCTCGAGGAATCCGGCGAATCCGGACGCAGCTTTCGCATTTGGATACGGCTTGCATCCGGACAATCCATCGAATCTCCGACGATGCGGGAGGCTTCGCGGGCCAATGAGCTGAAGCTCGAGATTGCGAGGCGGCTCAATGTGGCCGGCGTGATCTGACTGGCGCTGCGTAGCTCGCACGAGGATGGCGTGGTGCCTCACGAACACGTGACGCACGGGATGTAACGTCCATTCGGACTTTCGCGAAGAAGGTTTCGAAGACCTCGCGCAAGGAGCGCCAGGGGAGTGTCCCATGCTCGATCTCGTCCTCGCTTTGCTTGCCGGCGTTCTCACCATCGCCGCGCCCTGCACGCTGCCGGTGCTGCCGATTCTGCTCGGCGCTTCCGTCGGACAGAACGGCAAGGCGCGACCGGCCATGATCGCGCTCGGCTTCGTGCTGTCGTTCTCCGCGGTCGCGCTGCTCGTTGGCGCCATCACGCGGGTTTTCGATTTCGACCCTACGGTGCTGCGATCGGGCGCGGCGATCCTGCTGTTCGGCTTCGGCGCGCTGATGATCTGGCCGGCGCCGTTCGAATGGGTCTCGATCAGGCTCAACGGCCTTGTCAACAGCGGCTCCGCTGCAGGCATCGCGGAACGCGAGAGCGCGATCGGCGGCTTCGTGCTCGGCACCACCTTGGGACTGGTGTGGACGCCCTGCGCAGGCCCGGTGCTGGGGTCGATTCTCACCCTTGTCGCCACCTCCAAGGACACCGCATGGGCGGGCCTGCTGCTGGTGCTCTATGCGATCGGCGCGGCGCTGCCGATGCTCGGCATCGCCTATGGCGGACAGGCCGTCACCACCCGCGTCCGCGGCATCGCGGCCATTGCGCCGCGGCTGCAGCAGGCTTTCGGCGTCGTCGTGATCGGCTTCGCGGTCGCATCCTACTTTCAATACGACACCCTGATCGTGGCGCGACTGACCTCCTTCTACCCCACCGGCCATCTCGGCCTTTGATCAAACCTCGTCGAACAATGGAGCCGTCCATGACATCCCGCCTGCTTGCCGCTTCGCTTGCTTTCGCCGCGCTCTGCCCGACCGCCTCGCCCATCGCAGCCTTCGCCGCCGAGATGACGCAGACCCAAGCGCCAATCGCGGTCGCCGCCAACGCGGCCACGGCACCGAACTTTGTCGGGCTCGGCAACTGGTTCAATTCGGCGCCGCTCAGCATCGCCGACCTGCGTGGCAAGGTGGTGCTGGTCAATTTCTGGACCTACGGCTGCAGCAACTGTGTCAACACGCTGCCGCACGTCACCGAACTCTACGCCAAATACAAAGACCGCGGCCTGGTCGTCGTCGGCATCCACACCCCGGAATTTCCGTTCGAGCGTTCGGCCGCCAACGTGCAGGCGGCGCTGAAGCGGCACGGCATCACCTATCCCGTCGCGCAGGACAACGAGTCGAAGACCTGGGAGGCCTATCACAATCAATATTGGCCTTCGCAATACATCGTCGATCAAAGCGGGAAGATCGTGTTCCAGCACGACGGCGAAGGCCAGTACGAGCAGATCGACCGCACCATCGCCAAGCTGTTGAACGTCAACAGCTGAGGCCGGTTGCGCCGGTCTGGCCCGTTGCCGAAATTATCTTGTCTCGTTCTAGGGTCTGTTGGGATTCGGGATTCTCATCCGGGCTTGGTTGTGATTCAAGCTGTGGATGGACCGATTCGTTTTGACTGACGCCCAATGGGCGAAGATGGAGCCGCTTTGTCTTGGTAAGCCGGGCGATCCCGGCCGCCGCGGCAAAGACAATCGACTATTTATCGAAGCCGTGCTGTGGATCGCTCGAACCGGCAGTCCCTGGCGGGATCTGCCGCCCGCGTTCGGGCACTGGAACAGTGTATTCACGCGCTTCCGCGACTGGGCGAAGGCAGATATCTGGAAGCGGCTGTTCGACGCCGTCTCCGAGGATCCCGACATGGAATACGCCATGGTCGACGCCACCATCATCAAGGTCCACCGCCACGGACAGGGTGCAAAAGGGGGACCCAAAATCAGGCCATCGGCCGTTCGAAAGGCGGCATGAC
>Ga0307508_10000047_pt1 | contig 137805 bp, 124 predicted proteins | sample 9_EM_MG_FD_203089 | JGI IMG/M metagenome (GOLD analysis project Ga0307508, IMG submission 203089) | Populus trichocarpa ectomycorrhiza microbial communities from riparian zone in the Pacific Northwest, United States - 9_EM | ecosystem: Host-associated > Plants > Roots > Unclassified | place...
GTCCGCAGGAACGCACAGCCCCTCAAACAGTGCGCCTGTGTGCCCATTCGGCCCCGCTTCGCTCGTGATGCTGGTCATGCCAAAGAACACGCAGCATTCGTGCCGGTAAATGTTCACAGACTCTGAGGAAAATAGGTTCATGCGGCGAGCTTAGCGGCATGCCTCGCCGCGCACGAGAGGGCAAATTGCCTCAGCTGCCGTCCGGCACCAAACGCAGGCGCGTGATCTCCGAAGGCGCACCAAAGCGCTTGGGCGGGCCCCAGTAGCCCGTGCCGCGGCTGGTGTAGACCCACAGGTCCTTCAGCTTGTGCAGCCCCGCGGTGAAGGGCTGCTGCAAGGGCACGAACAGGTTCCACGGAAAGAACTGCCCGCCGTGCGTGTGGCCCGACAGCTGGAGATGGAAGCCGGCCCGCTCGGCGGCCTCGGCGCTGCGCGGCTGGTGCGCGAGCAACAGGCGCACCAGTGCATGCGCCGGCGCGCCAGCCATGGCGGTCTGCGGATCGCTGCGGTGTGCAGGGTCGAAGTGGTGCGCGCTGAAGTCGGCCACGCCGGCGACCACGAGCGAAGCGGCACCGTGCTCGAGCACCGCATGCTCGTTCATCAGCACCGTGAGCCCGAGGCGGCGCAGTTCACGAATCCATGCGTGCGCGCCCGAGTAGTACTCGTGGTTGCCGGTCACGAAGAAGGTGCCGTGGCGCGAGCGCAAGTCGGCGAGAGGCGCCACATGCGCGCCCAGTTCGGCCACGCTGCCGTCGACCAGATCGCCGGTGACGGCCACCATGTCGGCATCGATGCCGTTCACCGCATCGACGATGGCCTGCAGGTACGGGCCCTTGATGGTCGGGCCGACGTGGATGTCGCTGATCTGCGCGATGGTGAACCCCTGCAGCGCCGCAGGCAAGCCGCGGATGGGCACGTCCACCGTCACGATGGCGGCGCGGCGGCGCGCATTGACGAAGCCCCACAGCGTGACGATGCCCGCCACCACGGGCACGGCCTGCGCGGTCCACGACACCAGGCTGTCCGTCGACTCCATCGCCAAGCCGGCCACCAACAAGACAACGTCACGACCGAGCGTCAACACCAGCAGCGACGAAAACAACCCCATGAAGATCAGCCCGGCCCAGGTCAGCGTGTCGGACAGCGACCGGTTGTGGATTCTTCGCGCCAGCAGGCCCATCGGCATCAACAGCGCCGACAGAACCAGCGCAGCGATGAGCCCCCACGACCACGGCGCGTCAAGACTCGGCACCAACCGCCACCCGATGTAGCCATGGAGCAAGGCCGAGATGACGGTCAAGGGCATGAAAGGCATGGGAACACGGTCCGGCGCGATGGGAAGAAGCGGTAGATGCGCCCCGCCCTGCGCCATTCAATGCCCGGAAAGAGAAGCGGGCACAAAAAAGCCCCAGCAGGTGGGGCTTTTTGCAAGGCTGGTGGAGGAGTCGGAGGGATTCGAACCCTCGATTCGCTTTTAAGGCGAATACTCCCTTAGCAGGGGAGCACCTTCGGCCACTCGGTCACGACTCCAGCACGAGGCGGCATTCTAAGCCAGTTTATGCAGCGGCTTGTTCCAGATCGAAGGCCTTGTGCAACGCGCGCACGGCCAATTCCATGTACTTCTCGTCGATCACCACGCTGGTCTTGATCTCGCTGGTGGTGATCATCTGGATGTTGATGCCTTCTTCGGACAGGCAACGGAACATCTTGCTGGCCACGCCCACATGCGAGCGCATGCCGATGCCGACGATGCTGACCTTGCAGATCTTGGCGTCGCCCATCACCTGCGCGGCGCCGGTTTGCGGCAGCACGGTGTTCTTCAGCACGTCGAGCGTGCGCGCGTAGTCGTTGCGGTGGACGGTGAACGAGAAGTCGGTCTTGCCGTCGTGCGAGACGTTCTGGATGATCACGTCGACGTCGATGTTCGCGTCGGCGATGGGGCCGAGGATCAAGGCAGCGATACCGGGCTTGTCGGGCACGCCCAGCACGGTGACCTTGGCTTCATCGCGGTTGAAGGCGATGCCTGCGACAACAGCTTGTTCCATTTTTTCGTCTTCCTCAAAAGTGATCAGGGTGCCGGAGCGGGCTTCCTCGTCGATGTTGATGTCCCAGGGCGTGAAGCTCGACAGCACGCGCAACGGCACACGGTATTTGCCGGCGAATTCGACCGAGCGAATCTGCAGCACCTTGGAGCCCAGGCTCGCCATCTCCAGCATTTCTTCGAAGCTCACCGTCTGCAGGCGGCGCGCCTCGGGCACGATGCGCGGGTCGGTGGTGTAGACGCCGTCGACGTCGGTGTAGATCAGGCACTCGTCGGCCTTCATCGCCGCCGCCACGGCCACGGCCGAGGTGTCGGAGCCGCCACGGCCGAGCGTGGTGATGTGGCCTTGTGGGTCGATGCCCTGAAAGCCGGTGATGACCACCACTTTGCCCGCTGCCAGATCGGCGCGGACGCGGGTGTCGTCGATGCTCTGGATGCGCGCCTTGGTGAACGAGCTGTCGGTGGCGATGGGTACCTGCCAACCGGCGTAGCTCACGGCCTCAAGGCCTTCGGCTTGCAGCGCAATCGACAGCAGGCCGACCGACACCTGCTCGCCGGTGGAGGCAATCATGTCGAGTTCACGCAAGATGCCGTCGCTCGCCAGCTCGGGCGACAGCTCCTTGGCCAGGCCGAGCAGGCGATTGGTTTCGCCGCTCATGGCGGAAGGCACGACGACCATCTGGTGCCCGGCGCGGGCCCACTTGGCGACGCGTTTGGCGACATTGCGAATGCGCTCCGTGGAGCCCATGGAGGTGCCGCCGTATTTATGAACGATGAGTGCCATGAAGAACGGTTTCGCGTAACGGTGAAAGGGGCTGCGCCATGCGACGCAACCGCGCATTTTAACTGCTGCGCCAGTGCAGGCTGAGTTGCGGCTGACCGGGCAACGCCAGCACCCGCGCGTCCAGCCCGAGGCCAGGCACGAACACCAGCTGGCCGCCGCTGTAAACGAGTGGTCCGGTGCGCTCCCATTCGGGAATGTCGGCCGCCTGAAACTGCTTCTTCAGACTGCGCGCCGGGCGACCGATGCCGGCCTGGAATTGCTCGCCGCCTTCTCGTGCACGGAGCTCCAGGTGAGCCAGCCACGCGAGCGGCACACCGCCCTCCTTCACACGCTTGGCGATCAACTCACCGCCCCACGCGGGCAGCGCGAAACGGCCTGCGCGAAGAATGCTGAGCGACGTGTCGCGCGCGCTCTGGTCTTCGCGCGCGGGTCCATCGTGAGTGAACAACAAGTGGCCTCGATGGCGACGCAAGAGCCCGTCAGGCAGTGGCCACTGTGCAGGGCCTGTGCCGGGCAGCTCTTGCTGCAGACGCAGCACCAAACTGGCGGGTGCTGCTTGCCCGGTTTGCTTTTTCAACCAAGCGCGCAATGCGTTGGCCCGCCGCGGCTGGCTGAGGCTCAGCCAGTCTTTCACGCCCAGGCCTTTGGCATTCGACACCTCGGACAAATCGATCGCAGCCAGCTCGGCAAGGCAGCTCGCTGCCTCGGCGGCCCAGGCCGCGGCATCGGCCAGGCTGGCTTCCGCCTGCGGAAAGGCTTGGCTGAAAACCGGCCAAACCTGCAGCCGCAAGCGGTTGCGCGCAAAGCGGGCGTCGGCGTTGCTGTCGTCGTCGATGTAGCGCAAGCGGTGGTGCCGCACATAGGCTTCGACCGCCTCGCGCGAATGGTCGAGCCACGGCCGCACCCAGGTGATGCCATCACGTTCGATCGTGCGCGGCATGCCTGCGAGACCGGCGACTCCGGCGCCTCGCAGCGCCTGAAGCAACATGGTTTCGGCTTGATCTCGCCGATGGTGTGCCAACAGCACGACGGAGGCATTCGCTTCGACCGCCATTTGACGAAGCGCGCGATAGCGCGCCTGCCGAGCCCATGCTTCGATGCTCTCACCTGCGGCAGGCCGGTCGCTCAATCGCCGAGTCAGCAAGCGCACGGGCAGACCCCGCTTCGCCCATTGCACGCACTGCACCTGCGCATGGGCCAACCATTCGTCGGCGTGAGGACTCAGCCCGTGGTGCACATGCAAGGCCACCACCTGGGCGCCCTGCTCCGCCGCGGCACGCGCGGTGGCATGGAGCAGGGCCGTGGAGTCGCGGCCGGCGCTGTAGGCCACCGCGATGCTGTGCGGAAGGTCAGCGTTCCTTGGTGTCGGTGAAGCGGCCATAGGCCTGCAGGCGCTCGTAGCGGCGTTGCAGCAGCTCCTTCGGCTTGAGATCGCTCACCTGGCGCAGCGCGTCGTTGAGCGCGCGCTTCAGGTAGGCAGCCATCTGCTTCGGGTCGCGGTGGGCGCCGCCCACCGGCTCGTTGACGATCTTGTCGATGAGCCCCAGCGCCTTCAGGCGATGAGCGGTGATGCCCAAGGCATCGGCAGCTTCGGAAGCACGCTCCGCTGTCTTCCACAGGATGGAGGCACAGCCTTCGGGCGAAATCACCGAGTAGATGGAGTACTGCAGCATCAGCATCTGGTCGCCGACGCTGATGGCCAGCGCACCACCCGAGCCACCCTCGCCGATGATCGTCACGATGATGGGGACTTCGAGTTGCGCCATCTCGAAGATGTTGCGGCCGATGGCTTCGGACTGGCCGCGCTCTTCGGCGCCGATACCGGGATAAGCCCCGGGTGTATCGACCAGCGTGAACACCGGCAGGCCGAATTTCTCGGCCAGTTTCATCAGGCGCAGTGCCTTGCGGTAGCCCTCGGGCCGCGACATGCCGAAGTTGCGCGCTGCACGCTCTTTGGTGTCACGCCCCTTCTGGTGGCCGATGACCATGCAGGCCTGGCCGTTGAAGCGGGCAAGGCCGCCGACGATGGACTGGTCGTCGGCAAAAGCGCGGTCGCCGCGAAGCTCTTGAAAGTCGGTGAAGACCTCGTTGATGTAGTCGAGCGCGTAGGGTCGTTGCGTGTGCCGCGAGATCTGCGTGACCTGCCACGGCGTGAGGCTGGAGTAGATGTCCTTGACGAGCTGGTGGCTTTTCTTGCTCAGCCGGTCGATCTCTTCGGAGATGTCGACCGCCGACTCGCTTTGCACGTAACGCAGCTCTTCGATCTTGGTTTCTAGTTCGGCAATGGGTTGCTCGAACTCAAGGAAATGTCGTTTGCTCATCCGGCTGGAATCCTGGGTTGATGAAGGCGTTGGGAGCGTCTTCACATGAGGCAGAAAGAGGCGCTCAATACGCCACAGGCAGAGGGTCGAGGCTTCGCCAAATGTACCATGTGGCCACCGAGCGAAAAGGGGCCCAGGCATCGCCCACTTCACGCGCTTCGGCCCTCGAAACAGGCTCGCCGCTGAAGTAGTTGACGCTGATGCCCTTGATGAGTCCGATGTCGTCGAGCGGCATCACATTCGGCCGCATCAAGTGAAAGATCAGGAACATCTCGGCCGTCCAGCGGCCGATGCCGCGGATGGCCACCAACTCGTCGATGATGGCCTCGTCATCCATCTGCTGCCATTGCCGCACATGGACCTTGCCTGACTCGAAATGCTGAGCCAGGTCGAGCAGGTATTCGACCTTGCGCGCGGACAGGCCAGCCTCGCGCATGCATGAGGGTTCGATGTCCACGACGGCCGACGGCAGCACCCGCATCGGCCCTCCATCGACCAATGCGGCGAAACGGTCCCACACGGCCTGAGCCGCTTTCACCGAGATCTGCTGGCCGACGATGGAACGGGCCAATGTGGTGAACGCATCACCGCGGCTTTGCAACTGCCCTTCCCCGCACTGGGGAATCAGCTTTCGCATCACGCGGTCGCGTTTGGAGAGGTGCTTGCACGCCTCGTCCCAATAGTCTGGGGTGACGGTACGCACCGGGTCAGCCCTTCGTCCAGGTCGTGCCTTGCGGCGAGTCTTGCAGCACGATGCCCTGGTCGAGCAAGTCTTTGCGGATCTGGTCGGCAAGCGTGAAGTTGCGGGCTTGCTTGGCAGCGGCGCGAGCCTCGATCTGGGCCTGAATCGCTGACTCATCCAGCGTGCTACCCAACTGCAGGTAGGTGCGCGGGTTCTGCTGCAGAACGTTGAGCGTTGCGCCCAGGCCCTTGAGCAAGCCGGCCAGCTCGAGCGAACGCGTGCGGTTGATCTCGGTCGCGAGTTCGAACAGCGCCGCCACGGCCTCGGGTGTGCCGAAGTCTTCGTTCATCGCATCGCGGAAACGTGCCGCCAGTGGATGCGACCAATCGACCGGTGCGCTGGGCACATCCAGATCGGCCAAGGCCGTGTAGAGGCGGCGCAGCGAATTGCGCGCATCCTCGAGGTTGCCATCGCTGAAATTGAACGGGCTGCGGTAGTGCGTGCGCAGCATGAAGAAGCGGATCGTCTCGCCATCGAAGCGCTCGAGCACCTCGCGGATGGTGAAGAAGTTGCCCAGCGACTTCGACATCTTCACGTGGTCGACGTTCAGTAAGCCGTTGTGCGCCCAGATCCGAGCCGGCCCTTTGTCGTATGCGCCTTCGCTCTGGGCAATCTCGTTCTCGTGATGGGGGAACTGCAAGTCGGCACCGCCGCCATGCAGGTCGAACTGCTCGCCCAGCAGCGCGCACGCCATCGCGGAGCATTCGATGTGCCAGCCGGGCCGCCCGCTGCCGTACTGCGACTCGTACTTGGCATCGGCCGGCTCCTCAGGCTTGGCCGCCTTCCACAACACGAAGTCGAGCGGATCCTGCTTGCCGTCGAGCACGGCCACGCGTTCGCCCGAGCGCAATTCGTCGATCGACTTGCCCGACAGCTGGCCGTACTTGGGAAACTTGCGCACGGCGTAGTTCACGTCGCCGTTGTCGGAGCGGTAGGCCAGTCCCTTGGCTTCGAGCCGGCCGATGGTGGCCAGCATCTGCGGCACGTATTCGGTTGCGCGCGGTTCGTGGGTGGGCTTGGCGATGCCGAGAGCGCCAAGGTCCTGGTGCATGGCGCCGATCATCTCGTCGGTGAGTTCGCGGATCGAGATCTTGCGTTCGAGCGAGCGCCTGATGATCTTGTCGTCGATGTCGGTCACGTTGCGAACGTAGCTGACCTGGTAGCCGAGCGTGCGCAGCCAGCCGTAGATCACGTCGAACGCGATCATCATGCGTGCGTGGCCCACATGGCAGAAGTCGTAGATCGTGATGCCGCAGACGTACATGCGCACGTGATTCGGTTCGATCGGAACGAACACCTCGGTCGTTCGAGTCAAGGTGTTGAAGATGCGCAATGTCATCGGTGAGTGGCTGGGAGTGGGGGCTGTTCGGCCTGGCATGCAACCGGGGAACGCCGGGCTGCTTCAGTGCTGTACGCCGGCGGCGAAGCGTTCTGTCACAAGGGCTTTAAGCAGTGGGGCTGCGATACAATTTTGCGAGTATAGCGGCCTGCCCTCTCCTCTGAATCGGCTGGGTCTGCTCGCTCTTCAGTGCCTTGCAACGCAGGTGCTTGCAACCCACTTCAGGATGTCGATGGCCCGTACACGCGCTCCGCTTTTCGGCCTGATCGTTGCGGGCTTCATGCTCACCGCCGGCACAGCACGCGCCGATGATTACGCCGACGCAGACAAGCTCTTCGGTGCCGGCCAATGGACCGAAGCAATACAGAAAGCAGATCAGTTCCTCGCTTCCAATCCACGCGATGCGCGCATGCGTTTCCTCAAAGGGCTGGCACTGTCGGAGCAAGGCAAGTCGGCCGATGCCATCACCGTCTTCGTCAAGCTGACCGAAGACTTCCCCGATCTGCCCGAGCCCTACAACAACCTCGCCGTGCTCTACAGCAAGCAAGGCCAGTACGAACAGGCACGCCGCTCGCTGGAATCGGCCATTCGCACCAACCCCAATTACGCGACGGCGTACGAGAACCTCGGCGACGTCTACGCCAAGCTGGCCAGTCAGGCGTACTCGAAGGCACTGCAGATCGACGGCAACAACACCGCGAAGGTGAGCCAGAAGCTCGCGATGATTCGTGACATGTTCGCGCCCAAGCCCTCGGTGCCTCACGCGGGCGAGAGTCGGAACTGAAGGAGGTGTCGCCTCTCTCGTGGCGCGACACCAGCGAGATCCTCATCATCACCTTTGGCGAAGTGCTGAAGGGCCAACTCACCGGCCCGATGAAGCGCCAGTACTGGGGCAAGGAGGGTGGACAATGGAAGATATTTTTCGAAGGAGTGATTGGATGAACAAACGCACACCTTGGCTGCCGACGCTCGCAGCCGTGGTCATGGGCCTCGGCGTGAGCTTGGCCGCGCATGCACAGAAGGTCAAGCTCGCCACGTCGATGGGCGACATCGAGATCGAACTCGACGCCGCCAAGGCGCCTAAGACGGTCGACAATTTCGTGCAGTACGTGAAGGCCGGCCAGTACAACGGCACGATCTTCCATCGCGTGATCGGCAGCTTCATGATCCAGGGCGGTGGTTTCACGCCGGACATGGCGGAAAAGTCGACCCGGGGCCCCATCGCCCTCGAAGCGCAGACCGGCCTGAAGAACGACCGCGGCACCGTTTCGATGGCACGCACGAACGACCCGGACTCCGCCACGGCGCAGTTCTTCATCAACGTCGTCGACAACGCGATGCTCAACGCCAACGGCCCAGGCAATGGCTACGCCGTGTTCGGCAAGGTCGTTCAGGGCATGGACGTCGTCGACAAGATCCGTGCGGTCAAGACCACGCGCAAACCCCCGTACTCGGACGTCCCTGCCGAGCCCGTCATCATCAAGAAGGCCACGCTGGAGAAATAACCATGAGCAAGAAAGTCGAACTGCAAACCAACCACGGCACGATCCTGATCGAGCTCGACGATGCCAAGGCCCCGGTGACCGTGGCCAATTTCCTGTCATACGTCGAGAAGGGCCACTACAGCGGCACGGTGTTCCACCGTGTCATCAAGGGTTTCATGATTCAGGGCGGCGGCTTCGAGTCCGGCATGAAGCAGAAGCCCACCGACGAGTCGATCAAGAACGAAGCCAACAACGGCCTCAAGAACGACCATTACACGCTCGCGATGGCGCGTACCAGTGCACCTCATTCGGCGTCAGCGCAGTTTTTCATCAACACCACCAACAACGACTTCCTCAACTTCAAGTCGGAGTCGCCGAGCGGCTGGGGCTATGCCGTGTTCGGCAAAGTCATTGGTGGCAAGGAAGTGGTTGACGCCATCGAAGGCGTGAAGACCGGCAACAAGGGTGGCCATGGCGACGTCCCGCAAGACGACGTGGTCATCACCCAGGCCACGGTCGTCTGAGAGCCTTCATGCAGGCCGAGGTGAACGCACCGCCGGGCTGGCAGTCCATCGACTTCATCTCGGACCTGCATCTCGCTGCCGACACGCCTCGCACCTTCGAGGCGTGGGCAGATTACATGCGCCGCACCACCGCCGGCGCCGTCTTCATCCTGGGTGACCTGTTCGAAGTCTGGGTGGGTGACGACACGCGCATCGAGGGTTTCGAAGCGCGCTGCGCCAAGGTGCTGACCGAGGCGACGCAGCAACGAAGCGTCTTCTTCATGGTCGGCAACCGCGATTTCCTCGTCGGAGCCGAGATGCTGGAGGCGTGTGGCGTCACGGCGCTGGCTGACCCGTGTCTTCTCTCGGCGTTCGGCCAGCGTGTGGTGCTGACACACGGCGATGAACTCTGCGTTGCCGACGTCGAATACCAGAAGTTTCGCGCGATGGTTCGCAACCCCGCGTGGCAAGCCAAGGCCCTGGCCCAGCCGCTGGAGGTGCGGCGCCACATGGCCCGCGAGGCTCGCAGCCAGAGCGAGATGCGCAAGCACGGCACGACGTCACCCGCCGACTGGGTCGACATCGACCCGGTGATGGCCACGGCTTGGCTGCACGACCGAAACGCACCGACGCTGATCCACGGCCACACGCACCGGCCCGCCAGCGAGCCGATTGGTGCATCCGGCACCCGCCATGTGCTGTCTGACTGGGACATGGATCATTCGCCGTACCGCGCAGAAGTCTTTCGCTTCACCGCCGCCGGCTTGGCGCGCCTGTCGCTGCACCATGCGTTGACGTAGCCACCCCGTGATCGAAGCTCTGCGCCGCTGGCGCGACCGGCGAACACTGGCACGCCGCCCTATTCCCGATGCGCTGTGGGCCAGCACGCTCGCGCACTTCCCCTTTCTCGCAGCGCTTGATTCCGCAGACGCCGGCAAGCTGCGAGAGATGAGCACGCTCTTTCTCGATCGCAAGGAGTTCAGCGGCGCACATGGCCTGGCCGTCACGGACGACATGGCGGTTGCCATCGCCGCCCAGGCCTGCCTGCCCATCTTGCACCTGGGCCTCGATTGGTACGACGGTTTCGTCGGCATCGTGGTTCATGCTGGTGAGGTGGTGGCCCGGCGCGAGGTCATGGACGAAGACGGCGTGGTTCATCACTACGACGAGCCGCTGTCCGGCGAAGCGATGGAAGGCGGGCCCGTCACGCTGTCATGGCAAGACGTGGCCGAAGCCGGCGACTCGGCCGAGTGGGGCTACAACGTCGTGATCCACGAGTTCGCACACGTACTCGACATGCGCGACGGCAGCGCCGATGGCATGCCCCCGCTGCCCAGCCGTGCCGCCCAAACCGAATGGCAAGAGGTGTTCAGCTCGCACTACGACGCGTTCTGCAGCCAGGTCGAGGCTGAGGAGGACACTCTGCTGGATCCCTATGGCGCGGAGGCGCCAGGCGAGTTCTTCGCGGTCGCCTGCGAGGCATTTTTCGTGGCGCCCCTCGATCTGCAGGCCGAACACGCCGAGATCTATGCGCTGCTGGCGCAATTCTTCCAGCAAGACCCTGCCTCACGCGCCTGACCACGAAGCCAGCAAGCGGACAAAAGGAAACGAGGCCAAAGGCCCCGTTCTCGTTTCAGCTCGCCGCGGCTCAAGCCGTGGCCGGCTCAGCCTTGGGTTTGTCGCTCTTCTTCGGCGGCTGGATGTCGAGGGTGGTCTTGCCCTCGGCATCGATGTCCACCGACAAGCGACCACCATCGACCAGGCGTCCGAACAGCAGCTCGTCGGCCAGCGCACGACGGATCGTGTCCTGGATCAGGCGCTGCATCGGGCGTGCACCCATGAGCGGGTCGAAGCCCTTCTTGGCCAGGTGCTTGCGCAGCGCGTCGCTGAACGTGGCCTCGACCTTCTTCTCGGCCAGCTGCCCTTCGAGCTGCAGCAGGAACTTGTCGACCACGCGCATGATGATTTCCTCATCGAGCGAGCGGAAGCTCACAGTCGCATCCAGACGGTTGCGGAACTCCGGCGTGAACAGACGCTTGATGTCGGCCATCTCGTCGCCCTGCTCGCGCGAGTTGGTGAAGCCGATGGTCGCCTTGTTCATGGTCTCGGCACCTGCGTTCGTCGTCATGATCATGATGACGTTGCGGAAGTCGGCCTTGCGCCCGTTGTTGTCGGTCAGCGAGCCGTGGTCCATCACCTGCAGCAGCACGTTGAAGACATCCGGGTGTGCCTTCTCGATTTCATCGAGCAGCAGCACCGCGTGCGGCTTCTTGGTGATTGCCTCGGTCAGCAAACCGCCCTGGTCGAAACCGACGTAGCCCGGAGGCGCACCGATCAGGCGGCTGACGGCATGGCGTTCCATGTACTCGCTCATGTCGAAGCGGATCAGCTCGATGCCCAGGATGAACGCCAGTTGCTTGGCCACCTCGGTCTTCCCCACGCCCGTGGGGCCGCTGAACAGGAACGAACCGATCGGCTTGTCGGGCTTGCCGAGACCCGAGCGCGCCATCTTGATAGCCGCAGCCAGCGCTTCGATGGCGGGCTCCTGCCCGAACACCACGCTGTTCAGATCGCGCTCCAGCGTCTTGAGCTTGGAGCGGTCATCGCTCGACACGCTGGTCGGCGGGATGCGCGCGATCTTCGCGACGATCTCTTCGACCTCGTTGCGGGTGATGGTCTTCTTCTGCTTGTTCTTGGGCAGGATGCGCTGTGCCGCACCCGCCTCGTCGATCACGTCGATCGCCTTGTCGGGCAGATGACGGTCGTTGATGAACTTGGCCGACAACTCGGCGGCGGCCTGCAGCGCACCCAGCGCGTACTTGACGCTGTGATGCTCTTCGAAACGCGACTTCAGGCCCTTGAGAATTTCAATGGTCTGCTCGACCGACGGCTCGACCACGTCGACCTTCTGGAAACGACGCGACAGCGCCGCATCCTTCTCGAAGATGCCGCGGTACTCGGTGAAGGTGGTCGCGCCGATGCACTTCATCGCACCCGAACTCAGGGCCGGCTTCAGCAGGTTACTCGCGTCCAGCGTACCGCCCGAGGCCGCACCGGCACCGATCAGCGTGTGGATTTCGTCGATGAACAGCACGGCATTCGGCTGGTCCTTCAGGTGCTTGAGCACGCTCTTCAGGCGCTGCTCGAAGTCACCGCGGTACTTGGTGCCGGCCAGCAATGCGCCCATGTCGAGCGAGTAGACCTGCGCGTCGCCCAGGATCTCGGGCACGTCGTTCTGCGTGATGCGCCAAGCCAGGCCCTCGGCGATCGCGGTCTTGCCGACACCGGCTTCGCCCACCAGCAGCGGGTTGTTCTTGCGGCGGCGGCACAGGATCTGGATGACCCGCTCGACCTCGAGTTCGCGGCCGATCAGCGGGTCGATCTTGCCTTCGCGGGCGAGCTGATTCAGGTTCTGGGTGAACTGGTCGAGCGGCGAGCCTTTGGATTCGCCCTCTTCCTTCTCGCCCTCGCCACCGGACCCCTCGTTCGCCTTGGGTTGTTCGGGCGGGTCGGTCTTCTTGATGCCGTGCGCGATGAAGTTCACCACGTCGAGACGCGTCACGCCCTGCTGGTGCAGGTAGTAGACGGCGTGCGAGTCCTTCTCGCCGAAGATCGCGACCAGCACGTTGGCACCGGTCACTTCCTTCTTGCCGCTGCCGGTGGACTGCACGTGCATGATCGCGCGCTGGATCACCCGCTGGAAACCGAGCGTCGGTTGGGTGTCGACTTCATCGGCACCACCCACGGTGGGCGTGTTCTCCTTGATGAACTGCGCAAGGCTCTTGCGCAATTCATCGATGTTGGCCGAGCACGCTCGCAGTACTTCGGCAGCGGAGGGGTTGTCCAACAGCGCCATCAACAGGTGCTCGACCGTGATGAATTCGTGGCGCTGCTGGCGCGCCTCGACGAACGCCATGTGCAGGCTGACTTCAAGCTCTTGCGCAATCATGCGGCCTCCATAATGCATTGCAACGGGTGACCGCCGCGCCGTGCGGCGGTCAACACCAATTCGACCTTCGTGGCCGCAACATCCTTGGTGTAGACACCGCAGACGCCACGACCTTCCTTGTGTACCTTGAGCATGATCTGCGTCGCCGTCTCGAGGTCGCGTTTGAAATACTCCTGAAGCACCATCACGACGAACTCCATGGGGGTGTAGTCGTCGTTGAGGAGCACCACCTGGAACATCCTCGGCGGCTCTGTCTTGGCCGTCTTGCGCTCGGCCACGACCGCGCCCTGCCCACGGTCGGGCGGAGTGCCCTTGGGTGGCGCTGGCAGTTTCGGTGTGTCGTCGGGCATGGAATGATTCTATAGAGTTGGGGCTTGGCGATTCACTGTCTGGGATATTGCGCCAGATGCAGGGAGCTCAAGCCCACAAATGCGTCACGAGAGGCCCATTTTTAGAGGCTTCCAGGAAGGCGCCAATCCACTGCTCGTTGCCTTGACAGCCTGCAAACCGAGATTGAGAATGCCGCCGATCAATGGGAAGGGAGCCCCAGCATGGCGATCGGAACGGTGAAATGGTTCAACGATGCAAAAGGTTTTGGCTTCATTGAACCCGAAGGCGGTGGCGAAGATGTCTTCGCCCATTTCTCTGCCATCCAGATGGACGGCTTCCGAACGCTGAAACAGGGCGGCCGGGTCAGCTACGAAATCGTCCAAGGCCCCAAGGGCCAGCTCGCTCAGAATATTTGCCCCCAGGAAGCTTCGGCCGACCTGCTGGTCGCGGCTGCGAACCAAACCGGCACCAGCGCCGGTCTTTCCCCGAACTGAGGCCGAATCGGCATAAAAAAAGGCCCACCTGTGGTGGGCCTTTTGCTTGGCAGGTGCCAAGGATCACATGTTCTCGATCATCACTTGGCCGAAGCCCGAGCACGACACTTGCGTGGCACCGTCCATCAGGCGGGCAAAGTCATACGTGACCTTCTTGCTGGCGATGGACTTCTCGAGCGAGCTGATGATCAGGTCAGCCGCAGCCGTCCAGCCCATGTGGCGCAGCATCATCTCGGCCGAGAGGATCTCGCTGCCCGGGTTCACGTAGTCCTTGCCGGCGTACTTGGGCGCGGTGCCGTGGGTGGCTTCGAAGCATGCCACCGAGTCCGACATGTTGGCCCCTGGGGCGATGCCGATGCCACCGACCTGTGCGGCCAGCGCATCAGAGATGTAGTCGCCATTCAGGTTGAGGGTCGCAACCACCGAGTACTCGGCCGGGCGCAGCAGGATCTGCTGCAGGAAGGCGTCGGCGATCGAATCCTTGACGATGATTTCCTTGCCCGTCTTCGGGTTCTTGAACTTGCACCACGGCCCGCCATCGATCAGCTGAGCGCCGAATTCCTTTTGCGCCAGCGCATAGGCCCAGTCACGGAAGCCACCTTCGGTGTACTTCATGATGTTGCCCTTGTGCACGATGGTGACGCTGGGTTTGTCGTTGTCGATGGCGTACTGCAGCGCCTTGCGCACCAGGCGCTCGGTGCCTTCGATGGAAACCGGCTTGATGCCGATGCCCGAGGTGTTCGGGAAGCGAATCTTCTTCACGCCCATCTCGTCAAGCAGGAACTTGATCAGCTTCTTGGCCTTGTCGGACTGGGCTTCGTACTCGATGCCGGCATAGATGTCTTCCGAGTTCTCGCGGAAGATCACCATGTTGGTCTTCTCGGGTTCCTTCAGCGGCGAAGGCACGCCTTTGAAGTACTGCACGGGGCGCAGACATACATACAGGTCCAGCTCCTGGCGCAACGCGACATTGAGCGAGCGGATACCACCGCCCACCGGCGTGGTCAGCGGGCCTTTGATCGAGACCACGTACTCGCGGAGCACCTCGAGCGTCTCTTCGGGCAGCCAAACGTCGGGGCCGTAGATCTTGGTCGACTTCTCGCCAGCGTAGACCTCCATCCAGTGGATCTTCTTCTTGCCGCCGTAGGCCTTCTCAACAGCAGCATCGACCACCTTGATCATCACCGGCGTGATGTCGAAGCCGGTGCCATCGCCTTCGATGTACGGAATGATGGGCTGGTCAGGCACGTTGAGTGAAAAGTCCGGGTTAACGCTGATCTTCTGCCCGTCTTGGGGGACCTTGATGTGCTTGTACATGGATGACTCCGCTCGCTGCGATGGGTATCGGGGTTTGTATCCAAAGATTCTATGTCACGGCTTCTGTCAACCGACTGACAACAAGCCACGTTAGCCGCATGCCACTCGACAGTCGGGTGGTGGATTCAACTTTCGAAAGGTAAATCACAATGAACAAACTTCTGGCCGCTCTGATCGCTTCCCTGTTCGCCGTTGGCGCTTTCGCTGCTGACGCAGCCAAGCCCGCCGCTTCGGCTGCCTCCAAGGCAGAAGCCAAGGCCGAAAAGAAGGCTGAAAAGAAGGAAGAGAAGAAAGAAGCTAAGAAGGAAGAAGCCAAGAAGTAATCAACGTTTCGTTGATTGCCTTGGCGCGTTGCAGGGAGACTGCAAGCGCTTCAAGAAACGCCCGGTGCCTGCATCGGGCGTTTTTCATGGTGGGTACGCCGATAATTGAACCCTGCTCAACTTGCCGACATGAACAACATGATGAAACGCGCTTCGCTTGCGGTTATGGCCCTGGCTTGGAGCTGCGCCGCTCTTGCACAAGACGGCCCGCAGAATCTACCGGCCATCGGTTTGAAGGCCGGCATCTACAACATCCAGGCGCAGCTCGCGCAAACACCCGACCAGCGAACCATCGGCCTGATGTTTCGCAGCAGCATGGCCACCAACGAAGGCATGCTCTTCCGCTTCGAAGAGCCGGGCATGCAGTGCTTCTGGATGAAGAACACCTTGTTGCCGCTGTCGGCCGCGTTCATCAGCGACAACGGCACCGTGGTCAACATCGAAGACATGAAACCGCAGACCCTGGACTCCCACTGCTCGAAGCAGCCGGTTCGCTTCGTGCTGGAAATGAACCAGGGTTGGTTCGCGAAGCGCGGCATCAAACCCGGCACCAAGTTGTCGGGGCCGCCCTTTGCGCAATGAAAAACGCCGGTCAGTGACCGGCGTTTTCACTTGCAGCCCGCCTCTCCGCTCACGCGAAGTTCTTGGCTGCGAAGTCCCAGTTCGCCAGTGAGGTGAGGAAGGTCTCGACCCACTTCGGACGCAGGTTGCGGTAGTCGATGTAGTAGGCGTGCTCCCACACGTCGATCGTCAGCAGCGCCTTGTCGGCGGTGGTGAGAGGCGTGCCTGCAGCGCCGGTGTTCACGATGTCCACGCTGCCATCGGGCTTCTTGACCAGCCACGTCCACCCGGAACCGAAGTTGCCGACGGCGCTCTTGGTGAAGGCTTCCTTGAAGGCGGCAAAGCTGCCGAACTTGGCATTGATCGCCGCGGCCAGTGCGCCGGTGGGCTCACCGCCGCCTTGCGGCTTCATGCTGCTCCAGAAGAAGGTGTGGTTCCATACCTGGGCCGAGTTGTTGTAGATGCCGCCGGACGACTTCTTGATGATGTCTTCCAGGCTCATCGATTCGAACTCGGTGCCCTTCTGCAGGTTGTTGAGGTTCACGACGTAGGCGTTGTGATGCTTGCCGTAGTGGTACTCCAGCGTTTCCTTGCTGAGGTGCGGAGCCAATGCGTCCTGAGCGTACGGCAACGGGGGCAATGTGTGTTCCATGCGAGTGTCCTTTCTGTGGTTCGGAAAGCGGGAAAGCGTCGAATGATTGTAGGCAGCTTGAACCGCGGCCGCGTCGTGCGGCGGTGAATTCAGCGCTCGCCGTGCGGGTTCAGCGTCACGCTCGATAGCGTGGCCGTGGCTTGCCCATCCACCAGTTCGGCACGGACTTGCTGGCCCGCCGACAGAGCGGAGGCCGTGGTGATGGGGATACCTCGGTCGTCGCTCAGCCAGGCGAAGCCACGCGCGAGAACCTGGCGAGGATCCAGCACTCTCAGCCGCCCTTCCAGCGACGCGAGGCGCTGGTGACGAGCCGCGAGCGTGACGCCCACCGCACGCTGAAGCCGCGCGTTGCCTTCGGCGCAGCGCTGCCGCTGGCGGGGCACGGCCTGCAGCGCGTGGCTCGACATACGCTGCTGCAGCAACGCCAGCCGATGGGCATGCCGCCGCACGTTGTCCATCGGTCGCGTCAGGCGGAGTGCCGCATGGTCGAGCGCCTGCGCCTGGGTGTCGAGCACCCGGCCCATGCGGCGCCCCATCACGGCAGCCACGGCCGCGAGCAAGGCCAGCCCCTCCTCCTGCGTGGGCGATACCAGTTCGGCCGCCGCCGTCGGGGTGGGCGCACGCACGTCGGCGGCAAAGTCTGCCAGGGTAACGTCGGTCTCGTGCCCGACGCCGCACAAGACGGGCAGCGGGCTCGCCGCAATGGCGCGCACGACACGCTCGTCATTGAAAGACCACAGGTCTTCGAGCGAACCACCACCGCGGCAGACGATCAGCACGTCGACTTCAGCGCGCCGCGCGGCGGTCTGGATCGCGTTGACGATCGTGGCAGGCGCGTCCGCGCCTTGAACCAGGCAGGGATAGACGACAACCCCGACATGCGGCGCGCGGCGCGACAGCGCCGTCAGCACATCGTGCAACGCGGCGGCGGCCAGCGAGGTCACCACACCGACACGGCGCGGGAAGCGCGGCAACGCCCGCTTGCGCCCGGCATCGAACAGGCCCTCGGCCTCGAGCCGTGCCTTGAGCTTGAGGAACTGCTCGAACAGCGCGCCTGCTCCCGCACGCTGCATCGACTCGATCACGAACTGCAGTTCACCCCGTGGTTCGTAGACCGCGAGGCGCCCGCGCACTTCGACCAGTTGCCCATCGGCCGGCGCGAAGTCCAGCAGGCTGGCAGCACGGCGAAACATCGCGCAGCGGATCAGCGCGGCGCCGCCTTGCGCGTCCTTCAGGCTCAGGTAGCAGTGCCCGCTTGCAGCCCGAGAAAACCCTGAGACTTCACCGCGAATCGTGCAGGCGGAGAAGCGCGCAGCCAAGGCGTCCGAGACCGCATTGATGAGCGCCGAGACGCTCCAGACCATGCGTTCACCGCGTTGGGACGTGCCATCAATCACGGGCAAACCCAATGCTGACGCGGGCCGAGAACTCCACAAGCCCGCCAGACAAGGCACGGCGCGGAGGTTTGGCTGTCACGAGGCTTTCACAATCGTGCAAGTGTTTGATTTTCAAGGATTTTTTTATGCCTAAGTTTTAAGCAATCTGACGCAGCGCCTGAATTCACGCGGCTTGCGCGCCACCACAAGCCAGTTGCCCACAAAGTTGTCCACAGTTGCAGTGGACGGTGTGTGACACAGCAGCAGGCCGTCTTGGTGCGGGCGCGAACACAGTGACAAGATCGAACCAATCACCGCGCGACAGGCTTGGGCTTGGAGCCATAATCGCGCCTCTCGAACGGCCACAACATCACCAAGAGGACCGGATTGTTTTCGATCATACAAGCCGCTGGCTGGCCGATTTGGCCCCTTCTCCTGTGCTCCATCGTCGCTCTGACGCTCATCATCGAACGCTTGTCGAGCCTGCGCACCGCGCGCGTTTCACCGCCTCGACTGCTCGATGAAGTGGTGTCCGTCACACGGGCCCACCTGCCCGGTGCCGACGTCGTCAACAAGCTGGCCGACAACTCGATTCTGGGAACCGTGCTCGCCACCGGCCTTCGCACGGTGATCGCCGACCCGCGCCTGAACGAAGCCGTGCTGCGCAGCTCGTTCGAGTCGGCCGGGCGCGCCGCGGTGCACCGCATGGAGCGCTACCTCAATACGCTGGGCACCATCGCCTCGGCAGCGCCCTTGCTGGGGCTGCTGGGCACGGTGATCGGCATGATCGAGATCTTCGGTTCGCAGGCCCCCACGGGTGGCAGCAACCCGGCCCTGCTGGCACACGGCATTTCAGTGGCGCTCTACAACACGGCCTTCGGCTTGATGATCGCCATTCCGTCGCTGATGTTCTACCGCTACTTTCGCGGCCAGATCGACGCCTACACACTGGAGATGGAGCAGGCCGCCGAGCGCATGGTGCCGCACCTGATGCGCTTCTCCGTCCCTCCCAAGAAACCGGCGCCCTGAACGAGCATGGCGATGAATTTTCGCAAGCACCACCCCGAGGAACCCGAGATCAACCTGATCCCGTTCATCGACGTGCTGCTGGTGGTGCTGATCTTCCTGATGCTATCGACCACGTACTCGAAGTTCACCGAGCTGCAAGTGGTGCTGCCGGTGGCCGACGCCGACAAGCCGCGCGACAACCCGCGCGAGATCATCGTGTCGGTGTCCGGCGAAGGGCGCTATGCGATCAACCGCAAGACGCTCGAAGGCCGGAGTGTCGAGATGCTGGCAGCCGAATTGGCGCTGGCGTCCCAAGGGTCCACAGACACCGTGGTGATCATCTCGGCCGATGCAACCGCCGCGCACCAGTCGGTGGTGACGGTGATGGACGCTGCACGGCGCGCCGGCCTGGCCAAGCTGACCTTCGCCACACAGGCGGGCCAAGGCCGCTGAACCCGATGCCATTGGTCGCGGCCCGCGCAGGCCACTGAGGCGTCGTGTCGGCCGTATCCCAACTTCAGGCCGCGTGGTTGCACAGAGGCTGGCTGGCCCGGCTGCTGCTGCCGATCTCGTGCTTGTACGGGTTGGCCATCGCGCTGCGCGCGGGGTGCTATCGCCTCGGCTTGATGCAGCCGATAAAACTGCCGGTGCCGGTGATCGTGGTGGGCAATCTGGTCGCCGGTGGTGCGGGCAAAACGCCAACCACCATCGCCCTGGTTCACCTGCTTCGCGAGCGCGGTTTCACCCCTGGCATCTTGTCGCGAGGCTATGGCCGGCAAACCGGCGACATCGTGCTGATCGATCGGGAGACGCCAGCAGGCACTGCCGGCGACGAGCCCTTGCTGATGCACCTGCGCACCGGTGCACCGGTCGCCGTTGGTGCCGATCGGATTGCTGCCGGGCAAGCACTGCTGAAGGCCGTCCCCTCGGTGAACATCCTGATCAGCGACGATGGGCTGCAGCATCTGCGGCTGACGCGCGATGCTCAGGTCATCGTGTTCGACGAGCGCGGCGTCGGCAATGGCTGGCTGCTGCCCGCCGGCCCGCTACGCGAACCCGCACTGCGGGCCCTGCCGCCTCGCAGCGTCGTGCTCTACAACGCAGCCGGGCCGACCACCGCGCTGAGCGGGCATCAGGTCGTTCGACGCCTCACAGGCCTCGCGCCTCTGTCGGACTGGTGGTCGGGTCGACCCGCCAAGGCAGAGGCCTTCACTGAAATGCACGGCCACCATGCGCTGGCCGCAGCCGGCCTGGCACGGCCTCAGCGCTTCTTCGACATGTTGCGCGCGCAAGGCCTCTCGATCGGCGAACTCTCGCTGCCGGACCATCACGACTTCGCCACCCTGCCCTGGCCTGCCGGTACGGCCGATGTGGTCGTGACGGAGAAAGACGCCGTCAAGCTCAAGCCCGAAGCGATGGGCAGCACGCGGGTGTGGGTCGCAACGCTAGACTTTGACCTGAGCCCGGCGTTCGCCGCCGAACTGATGCAATGGCTGCCACCGAACGATAGACCGTGAAGGATCCGACATGGACACTCGACTGCTTGAACTGCTGGTCTGCCCCTTGTGCAAAGGGCCGTTGGAGCATCAGCGCCCCCCGTTCCACGCCGACCACGAACTGATCTGCCGCGCCGACCGCCTGGCCTTCCCGGTGCGCGACGGCATTCCGGTAATGCTGGAGTCGGAGGCACGATCGCTCGACGCCGCAGCGCCCACGCCCGAGGGCGCAGTGTGAGCTTCACCGTTCTGGTGCCGGCACGCCTGCAATCGACTCGCCTGCCGCGCAAGATACTCGCCGACCTGGGCGGCGTGCCAATGGTCGTGCGGGTTGCACAACGTGCCGCACTCTCGCAGGCCGCACGCGTGGTGGTCGCGGCAGACGATGCCGAAATCGCTCTCGCCTGCCAGGCACACGGTGTCGATTGCGTGCTCACGAGAGCAGACCACGCCACCGGCAGCGATCGCCTGGCCGAAGCCTGCGCGTTGCTGGGCTTGGACGGCGCCGATGCAGTGGTCAACGTGCAAGGGGACGAACCACTCATCGAACCGTCGCTGATCGATGCGTGTGCCGCACTGTTGGCGACCCGAACCGATTGCGTGATGAGCACCGCTGCGCACGCCATCGACGAACCAAGCGAACTCGCCAACCCGAATGTCGTGAAGGTGGTGGTGGACGGCGCCGGGCGTGCGCTCTACTTCTCGCGCGCCCCGATCCCGTGGTGGCGCGACGGATACGGGCAAGGCATCGGCAAGCTGCCGCCGGCGAACCTGCCTTTGCGCCACATCGGCCTGTATGGCTATCAAGCCGGGTTCCTGCGACGTTTCCCGACACTCCCGCCCTGCCCGCTGGAAGCGGTCGAATCGCTAGAGCAACTGCGTGTGTTGTGGCACGGCGAACGCATCTCGGTACATGTGAGCCCCGTGCGGCCCGGGCCGGGTGTCGACACGCCCGAGGATCTCGCCCGCGTCCGTGCCCTGCTGGGCTAAGTACCCATGCTATTCTCGTCAGCAAAGCTGGGCCCGCAGCCACTGCCGGTACCGCGCAAGATTCCACAAATAGAGGACGACAGATGAGAATGATCCTGCTGGGCGCGCCAGGCGCCGGAAAGGGAACGCAAGCCGCATTCCTTTGCAAGAAGTTCGGCATCCCACAGATTTCAACCGGAGACATGCTGCGAGCCGCCGTGAAGGCCGGCACGCCACTCGGCTTGGCCGCCAAGCAAGTGATGGATGCAGGCGGGCTCGTCGGTGACGACATCATCATCGGCATGGTGAAGGAGCGTATTGCCCAGCCAGATTGCGAGAACGGTTTTCTCTTCGACGGATTCCCGCGCACGATTCCGCAGGCTGATGCGATGCGTGCGGCCAAGGTCAAGCTCGACGCCGTGCTCGAAATCGATGTGCCCGATGACGTGGTGCGCGAGCGAGTGACGGGGCGTCGCGTTCACGGCGCGTCAGGCCGCGTGTATCACACCAAATTCAATCCGCCCAAGGTCGAAGGCAAGGACGACGTGACCGGCGATGATCTGGAACAACGCGTGGATGACACGCTGGAGAAAGTCAACACACGGCTCGAGAAGTACCACGCCGAGACAGAGCCGCTGGTGGGCTACTACAGCCAGTGGGTCGCCAGCGGTGACCCGGATGCTCCGCGTTGCAGCAAGATCAGCGGCCTCGGCGCTCTTGATGAAATCACCGCACGGGCCCTGGCCGCGCTGTCGTGAACCCACCCGAGGCGTGAATCAAGCCGCTCGATGAGCGGCTTTTTTCATCCAGAATCGAACTCGACAACTACTTCCAGGAGCACTCGGCATGGACATCGCAGGCAAGGTTTTCATCGTGACCGGTGGCGCATCGGGCCTGGGCGAAGGCACAGCGCGCATGCTGTCGGCCCACGGTGGCAAGGTGGTCATCGCCGACCTGCAGGTCGACCGTGGCGAAGCGGTCGCCAAAGAGCTGGGCGGCCGCTTCGTCAAGTGCGACGTGAGCCAGGAAGCAGACGGACAAGCCGTTGTCGCGGCTGCCGTTGCCACCGGCAAGTTGATGGGCCTGGTCAACTGTGCCGGCATCGCTCCGGCCGCCAAGACCGTCGGCAAGGAAGGCGCTCACGCGCTCGCGCTTTTCAGCAAAACCGTGACCGTCAACCTGATCGGCAGCTTCAACATGATCCGCTTGGCAGCCGAGGCCATGTCTCGCAACGAACCTGAATCCACGGGCGAGCGAGGTGTGCTGATATCGACCGCCAGCGTCGCAGCCTTTGACGGGCAGATCGGCCAGGCAGCGTATTCGGCATCGAAGGGTGGCGTCGTGGGGATGACCCTGCCGATTGCACGCGACCTGGCGAGAAACGGCATCCGCAACATGACGATCGCACCAGGCATCTTCGGCACGCCGATGTTGTTCTCAATGCCCCAGGACGTGCAAGACGCGCTGGCCGCTGGCGTGCCTTTCCCGAGCCGGCTAGGCACCCCAGCGGATTACGCGAAGCTCGTCCACCAGATCATCACCAACGACATGCTCAACGGTGAAGTGATCAGGTTGGACGGAGCCATTCGCCTCGCGCCGCGCTGAACCCTACTTCTGGCGAGCGACCAGGGACCACAGGCGCGCGAGATCGGCCGTGCCGTCTGTGCCCGTGACTGTCTTGAAGACCGTCTGGGCACGCGCGTTCTGACCCGCCATCAGCCAAGCGATGCCGAGGTGCAGCTTGGCATCGTCAGCACGCTTGAGGCCGCCCTTGGCGATACCCTGCTCCATCAGCGCAATGCCGGCCTTGGGGTCGCCGGTGAAGGCCTGAGAGAAGCCCACGTCGACCAACTCGTTTCCGCTCTTGGACGCGGTAGCTTCGGCCTGGCGGGCAGCCATTGCTTGCTTTTCTTCTTCGGTGCGCTTGGCGACCAAGTCCTTGAGCCGACGATGGCGATCCGCTTCGGCAGGAGCGCCGGCACCCAAGACGCCGGCCGCAAAACCCTTGTCGACCACTTGCTTGCCCTCGCCAGGCAAACCAGCCTGAACAGCGAGTTGCGCCATTTCCATGTAGTCGGCGGCATTGCGCATGCTGCCAGTTGCCAACATGAGCCGGTAGGTGTCCAAGGCCAAGCGATCGCTGAAGTTGGGCTTGCGCTGCACACGCCCGAGCATGTCAGCCCAGTATTCCTTCTTCGGGTAGTAGGTGACGAGGCGCTCCATTGCCATCACATAGCTGCCGTTGTCGTTCACACGCTGAGCGGCATTGAGCAGCAACTTGAGCCGATCTTCTGCGGGGGCACGGCCGGCCTTTTCGTCGCCCTGTACCTCGACCACCAGTTCCTTGGTCGCGCCCGCGTAATCGCCGCTGAGATATTGCGACTGGATCACCAGCGTACGGACCTGGCCATTGGTGCCGCCTTCGGCCAGATAGCGCTTGCCCCAGACGACAGTCTTGGCATAGTCCTTGGCTCGATAAAACGCACCTGCCAAGGACTCGAGCATGCGAACCTGGTCGGCTGCCGGCAGTTTGCCCGTGGCCTTCAGTACTTCGAAAGACTTGGCGGCAGTTTCTGCGTCACCCGCTCCCGATGCGGCGGCAATGCGCATGCGTTCGATCAGGAACGTTTCGTTGGCCGTCCGGTTTGGCACGGCCTCGGCGTCACGCACCTTGGCCAGCGCTTCCTTGTATTTCTGCGCCTTGATCAGATCCTGCGCGGCTTGCAGCGGCTTGCCCACGTCAGGGCGCAAGCCCTCTTGGGCGCCCGCCGCCACTACACCCAGCGCCAGCGATGCGGCAAGGACCAGTTTGACTGCTTGACTCTTCATCCTGATCATCACTTCACAAATTGCTCGTTGCCCACCATGCCGAGCTTGGTCACACCCAAACGCTGTGCGCTCGCCATGACCATGGCCACGGCCTTGTACTCCACCAGCTTGTTGGGGCGGAGGTGTACTTCAGGTTGATCGGGCATGGCCGCCGTATTGGCCAACCGCGCTTCCAGCGCAGGGCGGTCGGGAATGATCTCGCCGTTCCAGAGGATGGTGCCGTCGAAGTCGATGTCGATGGTGACGACCACCGGCGGCGCCGTCGGCGGTGGTGGGTTGCCGGTCGGCATGTTCAGATTAACCGAATGCAACTGGATCGGGATGGTGATGATGAGCATGATCAGCAACACCAGCATCACATCGATCAGCGGCGTGGTGTTCATCTCGGCCATCACTTCCGGCTCGCCACCGCCGCTTGAGCCTACATTCATTGCCATGGTGTGGGCTCCTGGTTAGCCGCGCGGAGGCGGTTCGGTGACGAAGCTGATCTTCTGGATGCCAGCGCGCTGGCAGGCGAAGACCACCCGCCCCACAGACTCGTAGCGCGACTTCTCGTCGCCACGAATGTGGATCTCGGGCTGCGGCACGATGACTGCAATCTTCTTCAGCCTGGTAACGAGGGCATCGTTGTCCGCCACAGCCTGCGCATTCCAGAACACGTCGCCGTCCTTGGTGACGGAGATCTCGATGTTCTCGGGCTTGGTCTGACGAACGATGTTGATCTCTTTGGGAAGAGACACCGCGGCGTTCTGCGTCACAACCGGCACGGTAATGAGGAAGATGATGAGCAACACCAGCATCACATCCACCAAGGGGGTGGTGTTGATGCTGGACAGCACTTCATCATCGTCGCCGTCTGACGCTCCGACATTCATGGCCATAAGGCGCTCCTGTCCTGATACGCAGTTGACTCAACGCACCGAAGCACGGCTGCCCAGCAGCACCCCGTGGAGGTCGGCGCCAAAGCTGCGCACGGACTCCATCGTGACTTTGTTGCGGCGGACCAACCAGTTGTAGCCCAAAACTGCCGGCACGGCCACGGCCAGGCCGATGGCGGTCATCAGCAGCGACTCGCCGACCGGGCCGGCCACCTTGTCAATAGAGGCCTGGCCAGCCAGGCCGATGGCGGTCAGCGCGTTCAGAATGCCCCACACGGTACCGAACAGGCCGACGAAAGGCGCGGTAGAGCCAACAGTCGCCAACACGGCCAACCCATCCTGCAGACGGCTTTGGACGTTCTCAATCGCACGCTGAACGCTCATGCCGATCCACGTGTTGCGGTCGATGTTGGCCGTCAGTTCACCAGCGTGGTCCTTGCCGGCTTCCACACCGCTCTCGGCGATGAACTGGAAGGCGCTGCCGGTCTTCAGCGTCTTCATGCCTTCGTTCAGGCTCGCCGACTTGAAGAAGGTCTGGCGCGCGGCCTTGGCTTCGGAACTCAGCTTGAAGCTCTCGAACAGCTTGGTCACCAGGATGTACCAACTGGCCAAGCTCATGATGATGAGGATGATCAGCGTGCCGCGCGCTACGACATCACCCTGAGCCCAAAGATGCTTCAGGTCATAAGGGTTCTCAACTACTTCCTTGCTGACGGTGGCAGCGGGTGCTGCAACTGGAGCCGGCGCTGCCGCTTCGGGCGCCGAGGCAGGAGCCTGCGCATGAGCAGGGGCCAGTGCAAATGAAGCAATCAAGAGCAAGCTTGCGGCGAATGAGTTGAGTTTTTTAATGAAGGACATGTTCTTCCGATCTACTGGGGTAAGAAGAGAAATAGAACGAGGCATCTTGATAGGAGGCCTCTCAACAGAGCTGGTCAGCTCGACTACTCAAGTTTGTAGCCAAAGGGCACTTGAACGATCACGTCACGCCCTTGCCCTGCGCACGTGTACTCGCTAACGATGCGCATGCTGTTGCGAGCAAAGATCGGGTGGGTGGATTTCAGCACCTTCACATCTTTGACTTCGCCACTGGCGGTGACCGTGAATTGAATCAAGGCTTCGCCCTTCTCCAAACCTTGTCGAATCGCTTCCCGAGGAAAACCGGCCTCACCCATCTTGACGCTGTAGTTGGAACAGGCAACAGATGCCGACACGACTGCCGGCGCTGGAGGAGCAGGCGCTGCGACAGCGGGCGGTGCAACAGGCACGATCGCCGTCTGGACTGGTGGTGTGGGCGTTGTTGCGGTGATCGTCGGCGCTGTTGGCGGTGGCGTCGCGATTTGTACCTCAGGCGGCGGAATGAAAGGCGGCGGTGGCGCCTCCAACTTCGGCGGCGGCGGTACCACCACTTCAGGCGGGGGTGGTGGCTTGGTGATCTCTTCGATCACCTTGGTCTCGATGGGTGCACGCACTACATCAATGACCTTCCTAGCCAGGCCAGACATCAGCCCGTAGACAAGAAGGCCGTGGAATAGAACAACGAACGCGATGCCGGTGATATGGCGTCTCGGGTCCGCTTGTCTCTTGGAAAAATCCATACCCTGGGGTCTCCAGTTTGGGAATAACAAGGCCGCGATGCTATCAGCAGCTGCTAAGCAACCTACCAGCAGGGGGCCTCAAAGGAATGCCCGTCGGCTTTGTGGCCGGCGGGCATTTCATCTCTAGCGTGCAGCCTTTATGTGGTTGTACGCGGTGTCATACAGATGGGCTCGTTATGCCCCTGCTGAAACCTAGATCCAGCTCAGAACGTGTAAGTGCCCGTCAGGTAGACGAAACGGCCACGTGGGTCGTACTGGCTAATGTCATATCCAGCCTGGAACTGGTTGCTGGTGGGGATGTAGATCGGCGGGTTCTTGTCGAACAGGTTGCGCGCGCCCACAGCCAGCTTCAGGTTCTTGATGCCGGTGTAACCCACGTTCAGGTCGTACAGGTACTGCCCCGGAACGTAGTGAGGCGAGCCGTTGAGGTCATTGCCATCGCGGTAGCCGGCGTAGTAGTTCTGAGCGACCGTCACAGCGAACGGGCCTTGCGACCAAGTGGTGCTCAGCACGTGCTTCCAGCGCAGCACCACACCATCCTGCGTGCCGTTCGTGCTGATAACGGGGTTTCCGTCGTTGTCCACGATGGTCCCAACCTTGTGCGACACGGCACCGCTCGCGCTGGTCTGGTCGAACTTGATCATGTAGGTGCCGGCCAGATTCACATCCAGGCGCCCGAAGTCAAAGTTCTCGCGGAACCCGGCCTGCAGATCGATACCGGTCAAGTTGGCGACGCCCACGTTGCGCAGCTGCTGCGTGATCGTATCGATGTCGCCACCAGCATCGCGGATGACAAGGCCGGCGTAGGCAGGGTCTCCTGCGGCATTGCGGGCGACCACAGCCTGAGCCGATTCCGCCGCAATGATGTCGGTGACCTTGATCTTGAAGAAGTCAAACGAGATGCTGGTGCTCTTCGAAGGTTGGAACACCACCCCGACGGAGTGCTGCCTCGACTTCTCCGGCTTCAACTGGTCGTAGCCACCGGTGAACGAGTTCACCTGCAGGTCGGTCTGGCCGGTCACAGGATCGTTGAACTGCTCAGAGGTACCGAGTGTCAGCGGCTGATACAGATCCAGCAGGGTAGGTGCCCGGAAGCCGGTGCCGATAGATCCGCGCAGCACCACGGACTTGGTGGCTTCCCAACGCAGATTGGTTTTGTAGTTTGTGGTGTTGCCGATCAGGCTGTACTTGTCATACCGAACCGCCAGGTTGCCTTCCAGCCCCTTGACGATAGGCACGACCAGTTCGCCGAAGGCGGATCCGACCTTGCGCTTCCTGTCCACCGGCCGGGTGGCGCCACCCAAGCCCGCGATGTCACCGCTCAACAGCGCGTCGCTCGGGGCCAAGATCAGGTTTTCCTCCCGGTACTGCACGCCAGCGGCGTACATCAAAGCGCCCGCCGGCAGTTGGGCAATTTCACCCGACAGCTTGCCGTCGACACCATCGCTCTTCATTTCGGCATTCAGCGTCGAGCCCTTGTAGGCCACGTTGCCGGCAGCCAGCGCGGCATTGAAGCCAGCCGACTGGCTCAGCGACCACGGGTTGTAGTCGCTGGTGGGGCTGTTGACCACGCGCGACAAAGCCACTTGGGAGAAGTAGCCGTCGGTGACGGCTCCTTCAACCTTGTTGCTGTTGTGGTTGGCGGCGAACTCGTAATCCTGGTTGAACAGAGTGCCCTTAGCACCAGCCACGATGCGCGTCTGCGTCGAAATATCCTCTTGCGTGCGCGGGCCGAAGTCGAACACCCGCGCAGTCACAGCCAGCGGCTGTCCAATCAAGGCTGCGAAACCTTGACCAGGGTGAGCAGCTTCCATCGCAGTGAGGTAAGCCGCGGCAATGCCGTAGTTCGGGTTGGTCGGGCGAATCAGCAGAACCGGATCCACACCTTGCTGAGCAAACTTGTCATCGGTGACAAGAAAGCTGCGTCGCACCGGGCTCGGCTGGAATTGCTGGATCACCTTGCTCTTGGAGTGGAGCACATCGCCGAAGAGCTGGACGCTGTCGGTCAGCTTGAAGGTGACATTGCCGCTTAAGTTGACGAGGTTGCGCTCTGGCACGAGGCCGACGAACTGGTTGCTGTCGAACTGGCAGTACGGGGCACCCTTGGACGTGGAATCCGGGTATGGGAACATGTTGATGGCCCCGCAATTGCCGCTCGCTGCCAAGGGGTTGCCGTAGCCGGTACCGGGGCTACCACCGAAACCAGGTTGGCGCACACCCGTTTCACCTGCCGCAGGCGCACCCGTTCCAGGGGTATAGCCACCTTCGATGTTGCCTTGGCCTGTTGCTGCGGCGACGATGTACGGCGGCACATTGCCCGTCTTGGCGAAGTCACGGTCCTTTGCGAAAAGCAAGGTCTCTTTTTCAACGGCCGCAGACACGGTGACATTGAATCGATCTTTGTTCAGGTCACCAAAGCCACCGACCAGCGTGGCGCGGGTGTTCTTACCGCCGCCGCTGCGTGTGGGCTGGCCATAGGTTGCACCGAGTTCGATGCCCTGGAAGTCGGAACGCAGGATGAAGTTGACCACACCGGCCACGGCGTCGGAGCCGTAGACGCCCGAGGCGCCATCCTTCAGCACTTCGACACGGTCGATCGCCGCGAGAGGGATGGAGTTGATGTTCACCGCCGCACCGTTGCCAGCCGCAAACGGCGCCAAGCGGCGGCCGTTCACCAGCACCAGGGTGCGGTCTTCACCCAAGCCGCGAAGGGACACCGAGGACATGCCGTAGGTCGAATTGCCTGCACCCATGGAGTTGCTGGTGCCGCCTTGACCCGAGGTCGCCGTGATCGACTGAAGCAGTTGCTCCGTGCTGGCAACCCCGCTGCGTGAAATCTCTTCGCGGGTGACGATCGTCACTGGCAGCGCAGTTTCGGCATCAATCCTCTTGATTGATGAGCCGGTGATCTCGACGCGCTCCAGCTGCTGTTGCGCATAAGCCGGGAGCGCCCCCAGCGCGAGGCTGCCACCAAATGCCAGCATCAAGCCCGAGCAGACTTTTGTCTTTCTGAACATGTGATCTCCTGGAACACTAAAAGGTTGATGGATAAACCACTCTCATTGCAATCCATATGCCGGCTTTGTGAATCGGCTATGTCCCGTCTATGAGGTCGTGTAATCGAATTGTCACTGAACCGAAATGGAGCTTGCCCAGGGTATTTCCCGGTTCGCCTTGCGCCGGCAGTTGAGACTGCGCTCCCATGCAGCCTGTCTTACGGCGGAAAGCCAGTGTTCTTGCGGGTTCCCGGCTTGCCGTCACCTTTGAAGCGCCTCTCCCAACAAGCACCTCGCGGCGACTTTAGAGGCGCAACTCTCGTGCCAGCGTTGATACCGCGTTGGCTGTTGGCAACATGCCTGCAACATTGCGCTAACGAGAGGAAACGATCTCGCAAACGCCGGACATGAAATGCTCAGCTTTGGGGAACGTCGGCAACATCCCATGCATCGATCCGGGGCACAGCCGCCAGCAACGTGCGCGTGTATGCCGATCGAGGCTGACTCAAGACTTCGCTGCTATTGCCCGCTTCCTCGATGCGGCCTTGCTGCATCACAACCATTCGATCGGCGATGTACTCCACCACACCGATGTTGTGTGTGATGAAGAGATAGGACACGCCGAGTTCACGCTGAAGCTCGCGAAGCAGATTGAGAATCTGAGCTTGAACGGACACGTCCAATGCCGAGGTCGGCTCGTCGCAGACGATCAGGCTGGGTTTCAGTGCCAAGGCACGAGCAATGGCGATGCGTTGCCGTTGCCCACCGGAAAATTCATGCGGATAGCGCTGTAGCGCGTCGCGTCGCAGGCCGACCCGATCGACCAGTGTTTCGAGTTCGGAACGTCGCTGTTCAGCACTCATTTCCGGCCGCAGTGCGAGCAAGCCTTCTTCGAGCACATCGAACACGCGCATCCGTGGATTCAGCGACGCGAACGGATCCTGAAAGATGATCTGGATCGCGCTTCGTGCGCGGCGCAGCGCATCCCCTTGCAAGGTGAAAAGATCCTGGCCCTGGAACAAGGCCTGCCCTTCGATCAAGGCTTGATGACGCAGCAACTGCACGATCGCTTTGCCCGTCGTCGTTTTTCCGCAGCCTGACTCGCCAACCAGCGCCAGCGTTTCGCCTGAATCGATGCTGAATGAGACGTCTCTGACCGCATTGAAGTAGCTGCGAGCCTTTTGCAGCATGCCTTTGCGGATCGGGAAGCGCACTGACAGGTGTTGCACGTCAAGCAACATCTGCCCTGTGTTTCTCGCCCTCAACGCCGAAGGTGCGGCAGCAGTGGGCAGCGAGATTGCGGCAGGCGTCGCGCCATTGCGATAGAGCAGACAACGAACCACATGCTCGCTCGTCGTGTGAATCAACTCAGGAGGCGTGTGATGGCATTCGGCCATCACGCGGTCGCAACGCGGCGCGAAACGGCAGCCGGAAAATTCCTGCGACAGCGCGGGCACGGTGCCGGCAATGGCAGCCAAGGTGCCACCTCGCTTGGTCGCGTCGGGAAGCGCATTCAACAGCAGGCGTGCATACGGATGCTGGGGCGCGCGAAAGAAGTCCTTGGCCGTAGCTACTTCAATGATCTGCCCGGCATACATCAGCGCCACGCGATCAGCCATGCCGGACACCACGGCAAGATCATGCGTGATCAGCAGCAAGCCCATGCCATGCGCATGCTGCAGGTCTTTCAGCAAATCGAGAATCTGCTTCTGGATCGTGACATCGAGCGCGGTCGTCGGCTCGTCGGCCACCAGAAAATCAGGCTCGGCTGCCAGCGCGATGGCAATCATCACTCGCTGCTTTTGACCGCCCGAGAGCCTGAACGGATATTCGTCGATGCGCCGCTGAGAATCGGGAATGCCCACGCGCTCCAGCCACTCGACAGCCTTGGCACGTGCTGCTGCTCCGCGCAGCGGCGTATGAATCTCGATCGCTTCGATGATCTGATCACCCACCTTCATCACCGGGTTGAGGCTCGTCGAAGGCTCCTGGAAGATCATGCCGATGCGCCCGCCACGCACTTCGCGCATCTCAGATTCAGGCAAGGCGAGAACGTCCTCTCCTTCGAGCGTGTAGCGCCCTTGCGTGATGCGTCCGTTCTCGGGCAACAGACGCATGAGGGCCAGTGCAGTCATGCTCTTGCCGCAGCCCGACTCACCCACCAGCGCAAATGTCTCGCCGCGCTGGACGCTCAATCGAATGCCGTCGATGGCTTTCACCAAGCCGGCTTCGGCGTCCAGCGACACCTTCAGATCGTCGATCAGCAGCATGTCTTCTTCACTCGGGTATCGGCGGGGGTCATGGATTCGCAACAGGTTTGACTGCACGCCCCGACAACGTCGTGATGACACGCGGGCGGAAGTTGCGCGAACGCGGATCGAACGCATCGCGCACACCATCGGCAAACAGATTGGCTGCAAGCACCAAGGTCACCATGAAGATGAAGGCAGCAGCGAACAACCACCACACCGTGGGTTCGCGGCTCATCTCACTGCGCGCCAGATTGATCATGCCGCCAAAGCTGCTCATCGACGGGTCGACACCGACGCCGACATAGGTGAGCACCGCTTCGTAAAGGATCAGATCGGAGAAACCCAGTACCGTTGTGATGAGCACCAAGTGCATCACGTTCGGAAGAATGTGGCGCGCCATGATGCGGGTGTGACTGACGCCGAAAGCGGTGGCCGCTTGCACGTAGTCCAGTTCGCGCAGCTTCAATGTTTCGCCGCGCACCAACCTGCACAGCGTCGCCCAGCCCGTCAGGCCAAGAATCATGCACAGCAGGAAGATCTTCAGATCGGACCGCTCCACACCGGTCTCGAACATCTCGGGGTGTTGGTCGAGGAAAACCTGCACCATCAGCACGCAAGCGGCGATCAGCAGCACGTTGGGCACCGAGGTCAATGTGGTGTAGAGGTACTGGATGACCTCATCGACCCAACCTCTGAAGTAGCCGGCAAGAATGCCCAACGCCACGGCAAGAGGCAGTGTGGCAAGGGTCGACAAGGCGCCAATCACGAAGGCCGTGCGCACACTCTTCAACGACAGGTACAGCACGTCATTGCCGGTTCGGTCGGTGCCGAACACGTGATAGTGATTCATCAGAGCCGCCACGACGCCGCCCACCAGACATACCACCATCAGGGTTCCTGCCATCGCACGCAAGGGATAGTGGGTGCGATCGGCCGCGATGTCTCGCAACGCATTCACAACACCTCCATGCGCATGGCGAATCGTGAAGCCCACAAACAGCAGCACGACGACAAAGACAGCGACGCCCCCAATCAGCCCTGTCACCACCCGCCTGATCACGTCACCGCTCCATTCACGCTCAGGACTGGCCAGATGCGCACCACCGAACTTGAGCCTCGGATAGTCACGCACGGTCTTGCCATCAACCTCGAGCGACTCTTTGGTAATGCCCAGATAGGCCATCGGGGCTGAATACGTGATCTCTCGCATTGCCATCTGGCGGGCAAGCACCCTGTCGAGCAGCGACTCGGTGCGCGTGTCGTAGTAGATCGGTGTCGTGGCAGACGCGCCGGCCGTCGGCTTGAGCGCAGAGCGGAAATGCACGCTGTCGAGCGCGGTGATGCTGGTGAAGATCAGCAGCAGCAAGCCGGCGCTCAACGCGGCTGGGTCATGCAACACCTTCTTCCAGTTGGCCTGCAAAGCCGGTTGCTGAATCACCCGCCACACGTAGATGACCAGCGCGACGAAAAGCGCATAGAGCGCTACGTCAGTCCACAAGAAAACAAACTTGAAACCCATGTCAGGCCCGTCAGACAAGGCGAACACGCGGGTCGACCCAGGTATAGATCAGGTCGATCAGCACATTGCTTGCGATGTAGAGAATGGCGCCGAGGAAGACCATCGATCGAACGATGGCGAAATCCTGCCCGGTGATCGCCTCGATGACGAAGGCCCCGAGCCCGGGGATGCCGAAGAAGCTCTCGAATACCAAGCTACCCATGAACACATATGGCAGGTAGGAACCGGCGCTGGTGATGATGGGAATCAAGGCATTGCGCAGCACGTGGCGGAAGAGCACCCAATGCTCCGCCACCCCTTTGGCTCGCGCCGTGCGTACGTAGTCCTTGCCAATCTCCTCAAGCAGCATGGCGCGGTAAAGCCGGGCCTCGCCGCCCAGTCGCGCCAACAGCGACAACAGCACCGGCATGATCAGAAACTTCACGGCATCGAGCCCCCCCGAGTAACCGGAGATCGGCACCAGACGCAACACGCGGGCAAACAGGAACTGCCCGACGATGATGTAGAACAAGCTAGATATCGACAGCATCAGCACACACAGCACCACGCCCCAGAAGTCGATGCGAGAGTGCCGGAAGAACACCAGCATCAGCGCGAAGCTCGTGCTGGCAATGAGCTGCAGGATGAACACCGGGACAGCCAATTGCAGGCTCACGCCCATGCGCACCTTGATCTCGTGACCAATGTTGACAGCGTTGCGGGCATCGGATCGCCCGAAGTCGAGCGCCAGCAGTGAAACGGAGCGCTCCCAGACGATGGTGCGGGTCAGCTTGGCAGAGCCCTCTTCCTTGTCATTCCAGTAGAGCGGCTTGTCATAGCCACGCTCGGCCTTCCATTTGCCGATCTGCTCCTGGGTGATGCGCTTGCCGCCGATGTTCAGGCGCGCCATGTCATCGGGCGTGTTGACGCTGAAGAACAGGAAGAAAGTGAACAGATTGACGCCAATGAGGATCAGCAGGGCATAGCCGAGACGGCGCGAAAGATAGGTGATCATCAGAATTTCCGGACCACGCCGTCAAACCGAAGAGGCAACCGGGCTGGCCGGCTCGGCCACCGGCTTGGCCGTGATGCGCTCACGCATCTTGTAGCCGCGACGCGCCACCCATACGAGCAACAGCAGCAAGGGCACCAGGAGAACCATCGGCCACCAGACGGGCGAATTCCATTCCACCTGGCGCTTGGCGCGCACTGCCGGGTCGACGCGGTAATACTTGGCAAGGTCCCTCACCACGATGGTCGGCTTGCCGTTGTGGACCCATGACTGGAATGCCACGCCGACATACGGGAAATAGCCCCAAGCCCAAGGAGAATCCTGCTGTGCAATGGCCACCATCTGGTCCATCACCTTCTGCTTCTCCGGCCCGTCATCGAAGCCTTGCATCTGGCGATAGAGGCGGTCGTACTCGGGGTTTTCGTAGTTCGCGGCGTTCTCGCCCTCGTGCTTGGCCTTGCTGTTAGGCCCGTACAGCAGGAACAGGAAGTTCTCTGCATCGGGGTAGTCGGCCAGCCAGCCCCACCAGAAGATCTGCTGCTTGCCCTTGAGCACCTTGTCTTGGAACTGGTTGTAGTCGGTCGCGCGGATCTCGAGTTGCACGCCGAGCTTCGCGAACTGCTTGACCATCCAATCAAGTTCGGCCTTGTGCTCGGGCGTCGGCACACGCTGGTAGTCGTAGTTCAGTACCAACGGCCTCCCCGTCTTGGCGTCACGCCCGTCGGGATAGCCGGCTTCGGCAAGCAAGGCCTTCGCCTCGTCGATCGAACGCCGCACGATCTGACCGTTGACGAGCTTGTGCGTCACCGGATTCATGCCCTCGACCGTGCCGTGCCGGGCACCGAACACGCCCGGCGGCACCGGCCCCTCAGCCGCTTCACCACCCTTGCTGCGGAAGATGCGACCGTAGCCTTCCTCCCAGTCGATGGCGATGGAGATGGCTTGGCGCAGCTTGCGATTCTTCAATTGCTGTTCCGGTGTGTCACCTTTGCCGATCACCGGATCCAGCCAGTTGAAGCCGAGGTACCAGTTGTTGATGTCAGTGGTGACTGGAAAGTTGAAGCCACGCTCGTTGTATGAATCGCGCACCTTGTCTGAGTCTTCCATATCGACACGGAAGTCGATGCCCCACTCGGGGCGTTCGATCTCAGGAACGTCGAGGTAGCCTTGCTTGAACTTCTCCTTGCGCGGCACTTTCTCTTTCTCGATCACAGACACCACTGTGTCCACGAAAGGCATCATTTTTCCGCAGTCGTCGAGCAGGCCCTTTTCCTTGTCTCCGGGCATACCTTCACACGGATACGGTTCGCCGCGATAGTTGGGATTGCGCTTCATCACGTGCCGACGATCCTGCACGTACTCGGTCATCATGAAGGGTCCTGTGCCGACTGGCCATTGGTTCCACGACAAGCTGTTGTCCGCCATGCCCGGGCGGGTGTAAAAAGCGTCAGCCTCCCACGGCACCGGTGAGGTGAACGACATCGCGAGCCAGTACTTCCACTGCGGATATTTGCCCTTGATGCGGATGCGCACCGTGTATTTGTCCAGCGCCGTCACGCCTTCGAGCGGCCACTTCCGAAAATCGAGGAATGGTTTGTCGCGTTCAGATTCTGAAAGGCCGGCACGCAGCTTCGCGTCTTCGACACGGACCAGCTTGGCGTACTCACGCAAGCCGATGATGTACTCGGCGAACGTGGCGAAGGCCGGCGCCTCGATGCGTGTTGTGGCATGCCGCTTGAAGCCGTACACGTAGTCTTCGGCTACCAGTTCGCGCGTGCCCATCTTCCCGAAATCGAATGGAGAGCGCTTGTCGCCGAGCTGTTCGCGGGTGAGCTGGTGGTAGAGGTAGTTGCCCTGCTCGTCCTTGGCGAATGCGGGGTGCGGCGCATACCTGATGCCCGGTTTAATGCGGATGTCGTACACGCTCTCGGCGATCTCGTCTGCCGGCGCATCAACGGGCAGGCGCTTGCCGGTGCTGTCGAGGTAGTACGGCGCCACAACGGCTTCTGCCGCCTTGGGAATCAGCTCATACGGCCGCTTGAGGTAGTGGTAACCGTAGAGCGGTTCGTAGATGGCGTAGGTGTAGGGAGTTTCAGGGTTGCTGTAAGAACCGGTCGGATCGAGGTAGCGCGGAGAGCGCTCGTCGAAGGAGTTGAACAGCGTGTTCTCCTTCTCAGCACCGGTGGGCCAGGGGCTGTTGTTGCACCCCGTCAAGACCACGACCCCAGCCCCCATGCCGGCGGCGCACAGCCAGGCTCGCGAACGACGCAAGAATGCGCCCATGAAATCTCTCCAACTCCTGCCTTCGCACTGTGCGGATAGACGATGCGAAGACAACAAATAAAAGCGCCTTCGACAACCACCGGCTTGTGCCCGGTGGTTGCTCGAGGCGAGCGCTGCGGATTCTATGCGCGGCGTTGGCGCAGGCGACTCAGGGTATTCAGCGCGCCTGTTTAGAGGCCGCTACCAACCTATCAGCACATCCCGTGCCTGCACGAGCAGGGTCACCTTGGCTCCCACGGGCAAGCTCACCTTGGTCGGCACATGGCCGAAAGGCAGGCCGGTGAGGATCGGCGTCTTCGTCACCGAGCGCAGATACGCAATCATCGTTTTGAGGTTGTAGCCGCGGTCCAGCGGCGACTTGCGGTAGTCGGTGAAGGCCCCCAGCACGATGGCTTTCTGTGCATCGAGCACACCGGTCTGGTGGAGCTGCAGCAGGCTGCGCTCGATGCGGTACGGGTGCTCGTTCACGTCTTCCAGGAACAGGATGCCGCCCTTCACCTTGGGCCAGTGCGGCGTGCCCAGCAGCGTGTTGAGCACGCACAGGTTCCCGCCCCACAAGGTGCCTTTGGCTTCGAGCCCGTCGAAGCCGTCTTCGGTGCGAAAGCCCACGGCCTCGAGCGCCCCGCTCATGGCTTCGGTAAAGCAATCGGGCGTGATGTCGTCCAGCGTTTCGCGCCCGAAATCGTCGCAAGCCAAGGGGCCGGCCCAGCTGCGCTGCTGGGTGTGGGCCAGCAGGCCGAGGTGCAGCGCCGTCACGTCGCTGTAGCCGACCCAGCGGGTGCCATGCTCGACGCTGTGGCCGAGCAGCTTCCAGTCGATGCGGTCGAGCAGCCGCGTGAGGCCGTAGCCGCCGCGCGTGGCCATGGCGATGGACGGCGCCTGCGTCGCAATGCGATGCAAGGCAGCCAGACGCACGTCGTCGTCACCGCCGAAGCGCTGATGCCGCGCGAGCGCCGCTTCGTCGATCTGCACGTCGAAGCCCATCGCGGCCAGACGCTTGGCCGCCAGACGCAGCGGTGCCGCCTTGGGCAGCACACCCGCCGGCGTGAAAAGCGTCAACGCGTTTGAAGTCACCTCAGAGTGAGGGTGATCGTGGTGGTGATGTCGGCTCAATTTCCAGAACCTCTCCGGTGGGAATGGTGGGCGTGTCGTCGCCGTCGTCGGCCACCGTTGTTGCGGCAGACGCCCCGCGGCGCTGCCGATAGAGTTCGCGGCGCTCCGCGAAGAAGTTGCGCAGCACCTTGGCGCAGTCGTCGGCCAGCACCCCGCCCTGCACCTGCGTGTGATGGTTCAACTGAGGCTGGCCGAACAGGTCGACCACCGAGCCGGCCGCGCCGGTCTTGGGGTCGGTCGCACCAAAGACAACTCGCTTGAAGCGGGCGTGCATCAAGGCCATGGCACACATGGCACAGGGTTCCAGCGTGACGTACAGCTCGCACTCCGGCAGCCGGTAGTTGCCCAGCAGCGTGGCCGCATGGCGCAGCGCCACGATCTCGGCGTGCGCCGTGGGGTCGTGCTCGGTGATCGGGCGGTTGTAGCCGGTGGCGATCACCTGTCCGGCCCGCATGATGACCGCACCCACCGGCACCTCACCCACCAGCCAGGCGTTTTGCGCCTGGTCGAGCGCCACGCGCATCGCTTGTTCGTCGGCGGGAGAACTCATTGGTCGGCGTCGAGCTTGCGGGTGTTCTGCTCCACGGCTTTGGCGATGTCGTTGCGCACCTGTTCCTGCACTTGTGTGGATTGCTGCTTCACGGTCGATGGGGTGGCCGCGTTGCCGGCCGAGGGCACAGCCGCCTGCGTCGTGGCCTTGAGCTGCCGGCTCGCCAGCACGCCCACCAATGCCAGCGCAATCAACAGCGAAATTCCCCCGAACAAGGCCTTCATGCAACCACTCCACAGCTCGCGCAATGCCGCACTGTAGCGCGGCTCCACGCGATGCAGCCCGACACCCGTATGCTTGAGCGCCGATGCAAGACGCCCTCTTTCCCGACGAGCCCCACGAGCCAGAACCCACGCAGGCAAAGCCACCGCGGCGGCGCAGCACCGGCGTGCTGCCGCACCCGCCGGGCGATGACCTGATCGCCTTGGCCCGCGCACTGCCGGAGCGCCTGCGCTTGGGCGGATCGTCGTGGAGCTACCCCGGCTGGGCCGGCTTGGTGTGGGACGGCGAGTACAGCGAATCCAAGCTGTCCCGGCAGGGGTTGACTGCCTATGCGCAGCATCCGCTGTTTCGCAGCGTCTGCATCGACCGCAGCTTCTACAGCGCGCTGACGACCTCACATTACGCAAGCTACGCGGCCCAGGTGCCGGAGCACTTCCGCTTCGTCGTGAAGGCGCCCCTGGCCGTGACGGACGCCACCGTGCGCACCGAAAACGGCCGCGCGCTGCAACCGAACCCGCTGTTCCTGGACGCCGATCTCGCGATCCGCGAATTCGTGCAGCCGGCACTCGACGGCCTCGGCAACAAGCTCGGCGCGCTGGTGTTCCAGCTCAGCCCCCTGCCCATCCCCTTGCTTGCCGACCTGCCCGGCGTGATGGAGCGGCTGCGCGCGATGCTGCAGGCCCTGCCATCGCTCGCACCGGCGGCGCCCGATGGCGTGGTGGCCGTGGAAGTGCGCGACCGCGAATTCCTGACGCCCGCCTTCGCACACCTGCTGCGCGACTGCAACGCAACCTATTGCCTGGGCCTGCAGGCCAAGATGCCATTGATCCAGGAGCAACTGCCGATGCTGCGTGCGCTGTGGCCCGGCCCGCTGGTGTGCCGATGGAACCTGAGCCCCCTGCACGGCCCCTACGGCTACGAGAACGCCGAGAAGCGCTACGCCCCGTTCGACAAGATCGTCGACCCGGACATTGACACCCGCGAGGCACTGGCGCGCGTGATCGCCGGCACCACCGGCTCCGGCCACAACGCCTTCGTGACCATCAGCAACCAGGCCGAGGGCTGCGCCCCGCTGTCGGCGGCCCTGCTCGCCGAGGCGGTGCTGGCACTGCGCCGCTGAGCGGGCCCGGCCACGCCGGGCTCGCTCATTTCAATTCGGCGGGATCACCGCGGTCGCTTCGATCTCTACCTTGGCGCGGTCTTCGATCAGCGCCTTGACTTCCACGGCGGTCATCGCGGCGTTGTAGGAGCCGATGACTTGCCGAAACGCCAGGCCGACTTCGCGCCCTGCAGCGAGGTACTCCCGCTTGTCGGTGACGTACCAGGTCATCCGGACGATGTGTTCGGGCTTGCCGCCGGCCTCTCGCAAGACGTCGACGATGTTCTGCAGCGCCTGGCGCGTCTGCTCCGCGAAATCATCGCTGTGGAACACGCCTTGCGCGTCCCAACCGATCATCCCGGCGATGAAGACCTGAGTCCCCGTGGCCGCGACGCCATTCGCATAGCCCTTGGGGCGCGGCCAACCTTCAGGAAGAAGTACCTGCATCTCTCTGCTCCTCAACTGTCTTGGGCCACGAACCGGGGCCGCTCTTGTTCATTGAACGACTGCCGCATGGCGCGCGATCCCCGCCCGAACATCCGATGGGATCTCGACAGACGCGTGCGTCACCAGCGAAGTCGTGACGATCACCTGCCGCACCTTCACCCGCAGCTCGTCGTGTTGCGATCGGCATTCCAAGCCAAGCGTCAAAGACCGGCTCCCCAGGCGCTCGACCTGCAGCGACAGCAGCACGCTGTCGCCCAGTCGGCTGACTGACTTGAAATCGACCTCCAGCCGAACGGTCGGCAACCCGATGCGGCGCTCGGCGATCAACGCGGCGTAGTTGATGTCGAGCGCTTCGTTGAACCAGTCTTCGACGAGGCCGTTGAACATCACGAAGTACTGCGGGTAGAAGACGATCCCGGCCGGATCGCAATCCGAAAACCGGATCAATCGTTCGCGCGTGAAGACCGTGGGCGTCATCCGGCAACGTCCTTGAGCAGCTCGCGCGCGATGATGAGTTGCTGCACTTCGGTCGCGCCTTCGTAGATTCGAAGGGACCGGATCTCGCGATACAGCCGCTCGACCGGCTGCTCGCTGACCACGCCGAGCCCGCCGAAGATCTGCACCGCCGCGTCGATGACCTGCTGGGCACCTTCGGTCGCGGCCAGCTTGGCCATCGCGGCTTCGCGCGTCACGTTGCGGCCCTGGTCGCGTTGCCAGGCGGCGCGGTAGGTCAGCAGCGCTGCGCTGTCGACCGTGGTGGCCATCTGGGCGAGCTTGGCCTGCGTGAGCTGGAAGTCGGCCAGCACGCCCTTGAACATCTTGCGTGTCGTCGCGCGGCGCAGCGCTTCGTCGAGGGCGCGGCGGGCAAAGCCGAGCGACGCAGCGGCCACCGAAGTGCGGAACACATCGAGGGTTCGCATCGCGACCTTGAAGCCCTCGCCGGCCGCACCGACGCGCCGGCTCAGCGGCACGCGGCAGTTCGTGAACCGAAGGCGCGCGAGCGGGTGCGGTGCGATCACGTCGATGCGTTCGACAATCTCGAAGCCCGGCGTGCCTGCATCGACGATGAACGCCGAGATTCCGCGCGAGCCCGGCGCCTCACCGCTGCGCGCGAACACGACGTAGAAGTCGGCAATGCCGCCGTTCGAGATCCAGGTCTTCTCGCCATTCAATACCGCATGGTCGCCTTCGACCCGCGCGTCACAGGCCATCGCCGCGACGTCCGACCCGGCGTCGGGCTCCGACAGTGCGAATGCGCTGATCGCCTCGCCACGCGAGACGCGCCCCAGGTACGCCCTCTTCTGCTCGGCCGTGCCGTCGAGGCTGATGGCACCCGAGCCGAGCCCCTGCATCGCAAACGCGAAATCGGCCAACCCCGAGTGGCGCGCCAACGTCTCGCGGATCAGGCAGATCGCACGCGTGTCGATCACGTCGCCGTTGCCGCCGTACTCCACGCCGCCGACTGCATGCTTGAGCCAGCCGGCATCGCCCAGCTGGCGCACGAGTGCCTTGCACTGCGCATCCACATCGCGCCCATGCACCTGATCGACGTTCGCCGAAGCCCAGGCGTCCAGAGACGTTGCCAGCACGCGGTGGCGCTCTTCGAAGAACGGCCAGTCGAGGTAGTGGCGGTCGCTCATGTCAGTTTCCCTCGAAGCAAGGTCTGCTCTTGGCCACGAACGCGTGATAAGCCCGGCTGAAGTCTTCCGTCAGCATGCAGATTGCCTGCGCCTGCGCCTCGGCCTCGATGGCCTGCTCGATGGTCATGGACCATTCCTGGTGCAGCATCGTCTTGGTGATGCCGTTTGCGAACGTCGGGCCGGCGGCCAGGTCTTGCGCGAGGGCTTGCGCGTCGGCGAGCAAAGCGGCCGGATCGCAAAGCCGGTTCAGGAACCCCCAGCGCTCCGCTTCCTCGCCGCCGAGCGAGCGGCCGGTGAACAGAAGCTCGCTGGCGCGGCCTTGGCCGATGATCCGCGGCAGCATCGCGCAGGCGCCCATGTCGCAGCCGGCGAGCCCCACCCGGTTGAACAGGAATGCGGTCTTGCTTCGTGCCGTGCCCAGGCGCATGTCGGACGCCATCGCCATGATGGCCCCCGCACCGGCGCACACGCCGTCGATGGCCGCCACGATGGGCTGCGGGCAGGTGCGCATCGCCTTGACGAGGTCACCCGTCATGCGCGTGAACATCAGGAGTTCGGGCGCCTTCAGGCGAACCAGCGGGCCGATGATCTCGTGCACGTCGCCGCCGGAGCAGAAGTTGTCTCCGGCGCCTACCAAGACGACTGCATGGACGTCGGTCGCATATTTCAGCCGGCCGAAGAGGTCGCGCAGCTCCGCGTACGAGTCGAAGGTCAAGGGGTTCTTGCGATCGGGCCGATTCAGCGTCAGCGTCGCCACCCCGCTCGCCACGGCCCACTTGAAATGAGTCGCCTGATAGCCGGCCACCTGCTGGCGGTTGCCCGCCACCAGCGAAGCATCCACACGTGTCGGTTCGCTTGTCATGCCTTGTCCTCCGATCGTTGATCGTTGCGAACCAGGTGGACGCGCAGCGCGCCGAGGTGGCCGTACAGCTGGTCGACGGCGGTTTTGTCCAGGCCGTCCAGCAGCTCCAGAATCCACTGCTCGTGCTCGGCCGCCATCGCCGCGAACGCCTCGCGGCCCTTCGGCGTGAGGCTCACGATCCACGCGCGCCGGTCGTCGGGGCTCGCCTCGCGCATCACCAGGCCGTCGCGTTCCAGCTCGTCCGTCAAGCCGGTCACGTTGCCGCCGGTCACCATCAGGTAGCGAGACAGCGCGCGCATCTTCAGGCCGTTCTTGTAGCGAAACAGTTGGGCCATGTAGTCGAATCGCGCGAGCGAGATGCCGAACCGCTCTCGCAACCGCGTCCGGATCTCCGCCTCGATCTGCGTCGTGCACGCCAGCATGCGCAGCCAGAGCTTGAGCATGGCGTGATCGCCCTTGCCGGCGCGCGCCTCATGCCCGAGCTCCTGCGCTTCGCTGAGCAAGTTGTGGGAAACGTCGTTCTGTCTCATCGGTCGATCCTTCTCGTCACATGACCTCGCCACCCGACACGGAGATCGACTGCCCGGTGATCGACCCGGCCTCGTCCCCGCACAGCCACGCCACGGTACTCGCGACGTCGGCGGGCTGGATGATGCGCCGCTGCGGGTTGCCGGCCGCGAATTCGGCGCGCGCTTCGCTCTCGCTGCGCCCGGTCTTTGCGACGACGTTGGCGATGCTCTCGCGAAGCAGGTCGGTTTCCGTATAGCCCGGGCACACCGCGTTGACGGTCACGCCCTTGGAGGCCACCTCCAGCGCCAGCGCGCGGGTCAGGCCGATGACGCCGTGCTTCGCCGCCACGTAGGCTGCAACATAGGCATAGCCCCGCTGCCCGGCCGTGCTCGCAATGTTCACGATGCGGCCCCGGCCTGCGGCCAGCATGTCGGGCAGCGCCGCCTGAGTGCAATGGAATGTTCCGGTCAGATTGACCGCCAGCATGCGCTGCCAGAGGTCGGTGGAGGTCTTGCCGAAAGGCGCGCTCTCGGCCTGGCCGGCGTTGTTGACCAAGATGCCGATCGGCCCACGCTGCTCTCGCGCCAGCCCGAATGCCGCGCTGACTTCAGCAGGGTCGGTCACATCGGCCAACACGACGCCGTGCCCGGAGCCGCTCAAGCCGGCAGCAGCCTGGCCGAGCGAGTCGCGATTGCGGCCCAGCAGCGTCACGGTGGCGCCGTTCTCGGCCAGCCATTTGCAGATCTCCGCGCCGATTCCCCTGGCGGCACCGGTGACCAATGCGTGGCGGCCCTGAAGCCGAAGCTGCGCGTTCATTCAGACCCCGAGCGCACGGTTGGCCTGCTCCAGGGCAGACACTCCCGCCGCTTGCGCCGCAGCCGCGCGCTCGCGTTCGAGATTGCGTTCCAGCTGCACTTTGGCTGCCCGGTATTGCTTCGGCCACGGCACGTCGACATAGCCGATCTTGGCTGACTCCATCAAGGTCCAGGCCGGGTTGGCAAGGTGCGGCCGCGCCACTGCGCACAGGTCGGCCCGGCCGGAGGCGATGATGCTGTTCACGTGGTCCGCCTCGGAGATCGCGCCGACGGCGATCGTGGCGATGCCGGCCTCGTTGCGCACGCGGTCGGCAAATGGCGTCTGGAACATGCGGCCGAACACCGGCCGCTCCTTCTTGCTGACCTGGCCCGACGAGCAGTCGATCAGGTCGGCGCCCGCAGCCTTGAAGGCCCGGGCGATCTCGACCGCATCGTCCGCCGTAACTCCGCCTTCCACCCAGTCGCTCGCAGAGATTCGGACCGAGATGGGCAGGCGCTCGGGCCACGCCGCACGAACCGCCTTGAACACCTCGAGCGGGTAGCGCAGGCGGTTCTCCAGCGTGCCGCCGTACTCGTCGCTGCGCTGGTTGGTCAGCGGCGAGATGAACGAAGACAGCAGGTAGCCGTGGGCACAGTGAAGCTCGAGCCAGTCGAAGCCGGCCTCGGCCGCGTGGTGCGTGGAACGGACGAAGTCATCGCGCACGCGGTCCATGTCGTCGCGTGTCATCGCACGCGACCAGGCGCTGACGCCATCGAGATACTGCTGCGGAGACGCGGAGATCAGTGGCCAGTTGCCGTGCTCGAGCGGCAGGTCGATGCCTTCCCAGGCGAGCCGGGTCGAGCCCTTGGCGCCGGCGTGGCCCAGCTGGATGGCGATCTTCGCTTCGCTGTGGGTGTGCACGAAATCGACGATCCGCTTCCAGCCGTCGCGCTGCGCCGCATTCCAGAGCCCCGGGCAGCCCGGCGTGATGCGCGCATCCGGCGAGGTGCAAGTCATTTCCACGACGACCATTCCGGCGCCGCCCATCGCCCGTGCGCCGAGGTGCACGAGGTGGTAGTCGGCCGGCAGACCGTCGACGCTCGAATACTGCGCCATCGGCGAGACGACGACGCGGTTCGCGAGCGTCGTGCCGCGGGCCGTGAACGGCGTGAACATCGGCGGCACCGCCACGTTCGAGGCGCCGCGCCGCACGCCGGCGCGTTCGGCCACCCAGTCTTCGAAACCTTCGACGTAGGCCTTGTCGCGAGCCCGCAGGTTCTCGTGGCTGATCCGCTGGCTGCGCGTCAGCAGCGAATAGGCGAACTGCTCGGGCGGCAGGTTGACGTAGCGGTCAACGTGCTCGAACCATTCGGTCGAATTGCGCGCAGCATTCTGGATGCGCAAGACTTCGATGCTGCGCACGTCTTCATAGTGCTGCAGCGCGGCCGCGAGGTCACCCGGCTGCTTGCCGATGCAGCGCGCGAGTTCGATCGCGTCTTCAAGCGCGAGCTTGGTGCCCGAGCCGATCGAGAAATGCGCGGTGTGGGCGGCATCGCCCATCAGGACGATGGGCCGGCCGCCCTCGTGGTGCACCCAGCGCTTGCAGACGACGCGAGGGAAGCGGCCCCACTGCGCAGATCCGCGCAGATGGGCCGAGTTCGAAATCAGCGCGTGGCCGTCGAGATGCTTTGCAAAGAGCTTCTCGCAGAAGGCGATGGCCTCTTCCTTCTCCATGGTTTCGAGGCCCGCAGCGCGCCATACCCGTTCCGGCGCCTCGACGATGAAGGTCGACGTGTTGTCGTCGAAGCGGTAGGCATGGGCCTGGAACCAGCCCCACTCCGTCTCTTCGAACGCGAAGGTGAAGGCTTCGAAGAGCTTGTGCGTGCCGAGCCAGACGAAGCGGCAATCGCGGAGGTCGATGTCGGGCTGGTAGGTCGCGGCATGCCGGGTCCGGATGCGGCTGTTGAGCCCGTCGCTGGCGATGATGAGGTCGGCATCGGGGTAGGCGCTTTCGTCTTGCACGTCGGTCTCGAACACGAGCTTGACGCCGACTTCTTCGCAGCGCTGCTGCAAGATGTTCAGCAAGCGCTTGCGGCCGATGCCGCAGAAGCCATGGCCACCCGAGCGCACCTTGGTGCCGCGGATGTTCACCTCGATGTCGTCCCAATGATTGAAGGCATCGAGGATCTGCGCGGCACTCGTCGGATCGGCTGCCTGCAGGTTGCCCAGCGTCTGGTCCGAGAACACAACGCCCCAGCCGAAGGTGTCATAGGGGCGATTGCGCTCCACGACCGTGACCTCGTGCGACGGGTCTTGCTGCTTCATCAGCAGCGCGAAGTAAAGACCCGAAGGGCCGCCACCAATGCAAACAATGTTCATGTGATCTCCAAAGGCATCGGCCCGAAACGAAGCGCAGTCACACTTTAAATCATCTATTAATGATTTAGTTCTAAAGTATTGTTGCACAGGGCGCCGGTCGAGGCAACACAAAGACCTTCTCGGCGCATCAGTCGTCTTCCGAGCCGCCGCCGAGGTATGTGGCCTGAACGCGCGGGTCACCGGCAAGCTGCTGCGAGGCACCGGAGAGTGCGACTTCGCCCGTCTCCAAAACGTAGCCGAAGTCCGAACTCTCCAGCGCGGCCCTGGCGTTCTGTTCGACCAGCAGGATCGACACCCCCTCGTCGCGCAGGCCGCGAACGATGGTGAGGATGTCCCGCACGATCAAGGGCGCGAGGCCGAGGCTCGGCTCGTCGAGCATCAGCAGCCGCGGGGCTGCCATCAGCGCGCGGCCGACGGCCAGCATCTGCCGCTCGCCGCCCGAGAGCGTGTTGGCGCGCTGGCCCTTGCGCTCGGCCAGGCGCGGGAACTTGGCATAGACCGAATCGAGCCGCCTCTTCAGCACGTCGCCGCGCAACCGCTGCGAATAGGCGCCCAGCTGCAGGTTGTCCAGCACCGTCAGGTCGCCGAAGAGTTCGCGCTTTTCGGGGACCAGGCAGAGGCCGCGCTCGACGCGCTCTTCCACGTCGAGACCGTGAATGTCTTCGCCCTCGAAGCGCAAGGTGCCCTTCGACTTCATCAAGCCCATGGCCGCGGCGAGCAGCGTGGTCTTGCCAGCGCCATTGGGGCCGATCACCGAAATGATCTGCCCCTTGTTCAGCGACAGCGAGACACCCCGCACCGCATCGACCTGGCCGTACGAGACGTGAAGGTCTGCAATCTCCAGCATGGCACTCATGCAACGCTCCCGAGGTAGGCGGCCTGGACACGCTCGTCCGTCCTCACGGTCGCCGGGGCGCCCTCGACGAGCTTCGAGCCGAAGTTCATGACCACGAGGCGGTCGACCAGCTTCATCACGAAATCCATGTCGTGCTCGACGATCAGGATCGTCACGCCTTCATCACGCAGCTTCCGCAGCAGCTCGCCCAGGGCCATTTTTTCTTGCCGCCGAAGGCCTGCGGCGGGCTCGTCGAGAACCAGGAGCACGGGGTCGGCCGCAAGCGCACGCGCAATCTCCAGGATGCGCTGCGTGCCGAGGGGCAGGCTCCCCGCCAGCTCGTGCTCGCGGCCGGCCAGCCCGATCCGGGCGAGCTGCCTGCGGGCCTCGTGGAGGACTTGCCGCTCCTCGTCACGATCCAGCCGCAACCCGGCCTTGAGCACACCCGCCCCGGTGCGCGCGTAGGCACCCAATGCAACGTTGTCGAGCAGGCTCATCTGCGGGCGCAGCTTCACGTGCTGGAAGGTGCGGGCCAGGCCCAGGCGCGCCACCTCCCGCTGCGGCATGCCGGTGATGTCCCGATCGAGAAAGCGGACCTGGCCGCCCGTCATCGACAAGGTGCAGGTCAGTAGATTGAACATCGTCGACTTGCCTGCGCCGTTCGGCCCGATCAGCCCGATGACTTCGCCGGCATTCACGTCGAAGCTCACATCGTTGACCGCCACCAGGCCGCCGAAGCGCTTGACCGCGCCTTTGACCGAAAGAATGCATTTGCCGCGCTCGGGCAGCGTGCGGTGGGGCAAGGGCTCGACCGGTGCGCCGCTGTCCGCAGCCGACTCCTGGCGGACCTGGAGGCGCCCGTTCGACACGCGGCGCAGGAAGCCCATCAACCCTCCCCGCGCGAAGTGAAGGAGAAGGATGAACAGAGAGGCGAATGCAATTGCCTCCAGCTGGCCCGCGCGCTGCGTCAGCATCGGCAGCAGGTCTTGCAGCGCATTCTTGAGCACCAGCACGAGTGCCGATCCGAGCAGCCCGCCCGCAAGCTGGCCCAGCCCGCCGGCAACGGCCATCAGCAGGTACTCGATGCTCGCGCGAACGTCGAACGGCGCGGGGCTCACGAAGCGGTTCAGGTGGGCATACAGCCAACCCGACAAGCCGGCCAGCAGCGCCGCCGTGATGAACAGCGTGAGGCGCACGCGATAGGCATCGGCACCCACGCTTGCGAGCAGCGTCGCACCGCCGCGCAAGCTGCGAATCGCCCGCCCGGGGCGCGATGCCAGCAGGTTGTGGCTGAACAGCGTTGCGAGCCCGACGATCAGCCAGATCAGGCAATACATGGCGCGCGGGTCGACCAGCGACCACCCGCCGATTCGCAGCGGCGGAATGTTCGACAGGCCGGTGTGGCGGCCGAGCGCATCGACGTTGCCAAAGAGCATGGCGATCGACAGCCCCCAGGCGATCGTCGACAGCGGCAAAAAATGGCCGCCGAGCCGCAGCGTCAGCATGCCGATCAGCCATGCCGAGAGCCCCGTGAGTGCCAACGCGAAGAACAAGCCGACCCAGGGCGACTGCCCCTGCGCCGTCGTCAGCCACGCCGTCGAATACGCGGCGATGCCGACGAACGCCGCCTGGCCGAACGAGGTGGCTCCGCCCACGCCGGTGAGCAGCACCAGGCCCAGCGCCACGAGCGCGCCAATGCCGATGTCATTCATCAGCGACACGGTGAAATTACCGGCCATCACCGGCACCAGTGCGATGAGCACGGTGGCGGCAGCGATGCCCCAGCGAAGTTGGGTCCGCGTCATTGGTCCACCTCGTCTTCTTCCTCTTCGGAATGGGTGCTCAGGTACGACCTGAGCATGAGCACCGGGATCAGCAGGCTGAAGACGATCACGTCCTTCAGCGCCCCGCTCCAGAACGAGGCAAAGCTTTCGACGAGGCCCACCGCCAGCGCGCCGATCGCCGTCATCGGGTAGCTCACCAGGCCGCCGATGATGGCCGCCACGAAGGCCTTCAGGCCGATGATGAAACCGGAGTCGTAGTACATGGTCGTCACCGGCGCGATCAAGATGCCGATCAACCCCGCCAGCAACGACGCGGAGCCGTAGGCCAGCATGGCCGTGCGCGCCGGGCGAATGCCCACCAGGCGCGCGCCGATGCGGTTCACCGCGGTGGCGCGCAGCGCCTTGCCCGCGACCGTGCGTTCGAAGACGAGAAAGAACAGCCCGCTCAGCACGATGGCCGAGCCGACCATCAGGATCACCTGCGCGCTCACGGTAAAGCCGTCTCCCAGGGTCAGCACGCCGCTCGCCAGCGCTTTGGTGCGGGAGCCCTCGGGCCCGAAGAACAGCAGGCCCAACCCGGACAAGAGGAAGTGGAGTGCCAGCGACACGATCAGGAGCACCAGCACCGACGCGTCGGCAATCGGCTGGAACACGACCCTCGCCAGCAGCGGCGCAATCGGCACGACCAAAAGAATGGTGGCCAGGATCTGCAGGAGCGCAGGCACGTCGGGCATCGCAGCCAGCCAGGCGAGCCCGCAGGGAACGGCCGGCACGAGGCCCCAGAGCCCGATGGCCTTGGGCACCTTCGCAACATCGCCCCGGCGCACGAGATGCACCACCTCGGTCACGGTGGCCAGCGCGGCCAGCGTCAGCACCAGCCCGATGGTGGGCGGCACGCGGCCCGTTTCGAAGGCGGCCAGGGTCAGCGCGGCGAACGCGGCCACGTCGCCGAACGGCACGAAAACCACGCGCGTGACCGAGAAGATCAGCACGAGGCCCAGCCCGGCAAGCAGGTAGACCGAGCCGTTCCCCAGGCCATCGATCCCCAGTATGAGTGCCACGTCCCACGTCATTGAATCGCTCCTTCGGCTGCTTTCTTGGTCTTCTTGTTCAAGGCCTGGTCAGGGGGCCAGCTTCCACTGCCCGTTTTCCAGCTTGACGATCACGCGCGCCCGGTCGTCGACGCCGTAGAGTTCACCCGGCTTGAACGAATAGACCCCGTGCGTGCCGACCACTTCCTTGGTCGAGAAGATGGCATCGCGAAGCGCGGCCCGGAATTCGGGCGTGCCGGGTTCGGCCTTGGCCATGGCGCGGCCGGCGGCGTCGACGAACACCAGCCAGCCATCGAACGAATAGGCGGAGAACGCATCCGTCGTCGGCACGCCGTTGGCCTTCAGGAACGCAGCACGGAATTCCAGGCCCATCTTTCGGGTCGGGTGGTTCGCCGGCAGTTGCTCCGCCACGATGATCGGCCCCGTGGGCATCAAGGCGCCCTGCCCCGCCGCCCCGGCGACGCGCACGAAGTCGGGGTTGATCAACCCATGCTGGCCGTAGATGCCGCCCTTGAAGCCACGCTCGGCCAGGGCCAGGAAAGGCAGCGCGCCGGGAGTGCCGGCGCCGCCGGTCATGACCGCATCGGGCTTGAGCGCCACGATCTTCAGAACCTGCCCGGTGACCGACGCATCGGCGCGCGCATAGCGCTCGTTGCTCACGACCTTGATGTCGGCCGCGGGCGCCGCCTTCATCAGCGCGTTGTAGACGAGGTCGCCCCAGGCGTCGGAGAAGCCGATGTAGCCGACCGTCTTGACGCCGTTGCGCTTCATGCGCTCGACGACCGCGTCGATCATCAACTGCACAGGCTGGGCGACGGTCATCACCCACGGGTTCTCGGCCGCATCGACCGCGATCGGCGTCAAGCCGATCAATGCCGTCTTGGTTTCGCGGCCGACCTGCGCCATCGCGATCGCGGATGGCACACCCGAGGTGCCCATCAGAACGTCGACCTTCTCCTCTTCGACAAGCTTGCGCGCATTCCGCCCCGCGGCCGTCGGGTCCGAGCCGTCGTCAAGAACGATCAGCCGGATCTTTCTGCCGTTGACCTCGGACTTGTAGGCCAGCGCCGCCTGCATTCCCTTCGCATAGGGCACGCCGATCGACGAGTTCGGCCCCGACAGCGAGACGCTCAGCCCCACCTTCAGGTCGGCCGCCGATGCGCTTGCCCCGAAGCCGGCCAGCACGGCGGCGGCCACGCAGCAAGAGAAAATCTTCTTCATCGCCTTCATGGTCTGCTCCTGAATGACAGTGGTTGGTGACTAGGGCCTGTTAACGCTATGGGAGGGCACGCGCCGGCACCCCACGGGCCGCAGGGCAAGGCGCACGCGAGGCCGTGTGCCTCGGGCACACAACGAGCGTGCAACGCGGCCCTGCGGCCCGTGGGGTACCGGCCCTTCGGGTGATCTCATCAAACAGCCGCCCGCCGCGTTGCAAATGCTCGCCGTAGGCGCGGCTACGCCTGCGCTTTGCGCCTTGCGGGCGGCTGTTTGATGAGTCACGCGTGCCCTCCCATAGCGTTAACAGGCCCTAGATGAACAGCTGGACCGCCGGAAGCGGCCGCTCCGGCGCCAGCAAATCGACCCGCTTGAGCTGGATGCGAATGCCCTCGGGCATGCAGCGCAGCTCGTGCCGGTAGCGCCCCGCGAGGACGAGTTGCTCTTCTCCGCGCGCCTCGACGTAGACGAACGCCGTTCGCACGGTGGCGGTGCCGGACACCGCATCCATCCGTTCGAGGTGCGGCCTCTGCAGCACGTGCTGGCACTGGCTGGGCGGGTGTTGCGAGTGCGCGCGCGGGTTCTTCAAGCGCTCGACGCGCAGGCGCAGCAGCAGAAGGTCTTCATAGGCAATCGAGTTGTGGCTCCAGGGATCGGCCTGCTTCGCGCCCTGCAAGGGAACCCAATAGCGGCCGTCCGGTGCGAACAGGTTCAGCCACTCGTCAAGACGGGCATCGTCAAGCAACGCAGCCTCGTGCTCGATGAAACCCTGCACGGCGCTTTCGGTGAACTCGATCTGCGGGGCCGGGCTCATGCGTCGCTCGCTTCGTCGGCAGACATGAGTTCGAGCCACGCACGAAACTGGTTGCGCATCAGCAGTTCGTTGGTGCCGTTCGTCGTCTGCGTCGGTGGGTCGAATTCGCCGGGCCGGTGGTCGCGGTGCAGGCTGACCCATTCGTTGCCGTCTGCCCGCAGGCCGCGCTGCATGCTCTCGAAGAGATGAACGTCGTCGTGCGCGACGACGGACATCGGCGAGAACACCAGCCGGTTGTAGGTCATCGAGCGCTCGAAGAGGAGATCAGGTGCGCCATCCACGCGAAAGGCCCAGGCCTCGATCAAGGTGCGGCTCGCGGACAGCGGGCGAATGACGCGGATGGCCTGGGGCGAGCCCTTCACCGAGAGGCTCGGGAACAGCACCGAGTTCTGGGGCGAGCGCTGCAGGATGTCGGCGGCCCGCGCTTCTCCGTGCGCCTCGCGCATCGCCTGCTCATACTCGGGCAATCGCGCGTAGCCCGAGTGGATGCTGAAGTTGACCCCGAGCACGCTGTGGCCGTGCGGGAAGATGCGCCCACCCATCTTGTCGAAGAAGTCGTAGCCCGACCCGAACGGCAGGATCTGCTCCATCGCCATCGGCTTCGGCTCGTCCGCGGGGCGGCCCTTCCAGAGTTCGCTGGCCGCGTGGGTCGCCGACTCGTGGGTCGACATCGGGTGCACCGTGTCGTTGATGTTCTCGAGGTACATCTTCCAGTTGCAGTTGACGACGTTGCGCATCGCACCGCCGGCCACCGTCAGCTTCCCCGAGGGGGAGCGGTCGACCATGTTGTCGATCGCCTGGAGCACCTCGCCGAAGTATTCGTCGAAGGCAAGGCCGCGCTCGCTCAGCCGGACGAACACGAAGTCGCGGTAGACGGCAACGTGTCGCAAGGCCACCATGCCCGCACCCGACTCGCATTCGCGCAGCCGGGTGCCTTCATATCCGTTGCGCAGCGGCACCGCCAGCGGCGCGCCGTCGAGCTTGTAGGTCCAGGCGTGATAGGGGCAGCGGAAGAACTTGCCGACGTTCCCGCACGCATCGCTGACCAGCTGCGTACCCTTGTGCGCACAGCGGTTGTAGAGGACCTTGATGCTCCCGTCCGGCTGCCGCACCATCACGAGCGGCCGCCCGGCGATGTCTTGCGTCAGGTAGTCGCCCGGGTTGGGAACCTGGCTGGCATGGCCGAGATAGGTCCAGGCCCTGCTGAAGAACCGGCTCTGCTCGAGCGCGAAGATCTCGTCGCTGAGATAAAGGTCGCGGTGCACCCGGTCGCCTTGCACAAGCGATTGAATGGCACCTGGGAGCGCGAGCGGCTTGTTCATCGGGCTGGCCTTGGCTACGGAACGAGCTTCCACTGGCCCTTGTCGATCTTCACGATGACCACGCCGCGCTGGTCCGATCCGTACCGGCTGTCGGGGGTGAAGGTGTACACGCCGTGCGTGCCGATCAGGTCTTTCGTGGCCACGATCGCGTCGCGAAGCGCGGTGCGGTATTGCGCCGTTCCCGGGGCAGCCTTCACGCGGGCTGCCGCATCGGCGAGAAGCAGATACGAGTCGTAGGTGTACGCAGAAAACGCATCGACCGGCGGCGCGCCGTGGGCCTTCTGATAGGCAGCGCGGAACGCCATCGACACCTTCTTGATGGGGTTGCCGTCGGGCAGCTGGTCGGCCACGAGCACGGGGCCGCTCGGGACTTGCAGCCCTTCGATGGACGAGCCGCCCACCCGAACGAAATCAGCGTTGATCAGGCCGTGCGTGCCGTAGATCTGCCCCTTGTAGCCGCGCTCGGCCAATGCCAGGTACGGCAAGGCGCCGGGGGTGCCGGAATTCCCTGCGAAGACCGCATCGGGGCGCATGGCCACGATCTTGAGGATCTGCCCCGCAACCGATGAATCGCTTCGGGCATAGCGCTCGTTCGCGACCACCTTGATGCCGGCAGCGTCGGCCGACCTGGCCAGCGAGTCGTAGGCCAGGTCGCCCAAGGCGTCGGAGAAACCGATGAAGGCCACCGTGCCGACGCCCGCCTTCTTCATGCGCTCGACGACGGCCGCGACCATGAGCTGGAACGGCTGCGACACGGTGACCGCCCAGGCACCGGCCGCGCCGGGAATGCTCAGCGGCGTGGGCGAGATCAGCGGCGTGTTGAGTTCGCGCGCCACAGCCGCCATTGCCGTGGCGCCCGGAACACCGGACGTACCAATAAGCACGTCGACCTTGTCTTCGACGATGAGCTTGCGAGCATTCCGCGCCGCCGTGGTCGGATCGGACGCATCGTCGAGGACGATCAGCTCCACCTTCCGCCCGGCAATGAGCGGCTGCTGGGCGATCGCCGCGCGGATTCCCTTTTCGTAGGGGATTCCGAGCGCCGCCACCGGCCCCGACAACGAGCTGACGAACCCGATCTTGATGTCTTGCGCTACAGCGGCGAGCGGCAGCAGCACGGCCGAAGCGACGCCGGCGATCCGTACCAGCGCCTTCATCACTGGACCAGCTTCCACTGGCCCTTCTCGAGCTTCACGATGACACGCGAGCGCTCGTCGGAACCATACCGGTTGTCGGGCTTGAAGTTGTACACGCTGTGCGTGCCCACGAGTTCCTTGGTGCTGACGATCGCGTCACGCAAGGCGACCCGGTACTGAGGCGTGCCCGGCTCGCCCTTGGTGCGGGACGCAGCATCCAGGAACAGCAGCCAGGCATCGAACGAATAGGCCGAGAACGCATCGGTGGGGGCGGTGCCGTGGGCCTTCTGGTAGGCCGCGCGGAAATCCATCGACACCTTCTTGATCGGGTTCGACTCGGGCAGCTGCTCGGCGACGATGACCGGGCCGGTCGGCGCGAGCAGGCCCTCCACCGCCGCGCCGCCGACGCGGACGAAGTCGGGGTTGATCAGGGAATGCATGCCATAGAGCTGGCCCTTGTAGCCGCGCTCGGCCAGGGCGATGTAGGGCAGCGCACCCGGCGTGCCCGAGGTGCCGGTGATCACGGCATCCGGGCGGAGCGCGATGACTTTCAACACCTGGCCGGTGACCGATGCGTCGCTGCGTGCATATCGCTCATTGCCCACGACCTTGATGCCGGTCGTCTCGACGCTCTTTTGCAATGCGTCGTAGACCAGGTCGCCCCAGGCATCCGAGAAGCCGATGTAGCCGACCGTCTTCACGCCGGACTTCTTCATCCGCTCGACGATCGCGCTGACCATCAGCGGCGCGGGCTGAGGCAGCGTGACCATCCAGCCGCCCTCTTCTCCCGGCAGGTTGGCGTTGGAGATCGAGATCAGCGGGGTCTTGGTTTCGCGGGCCACGGCCGCGATCGCGAGCGACCCGGGCGAGCCTGCGGTGCCGATGATGACGTCGACCTTTTCCTCGTCGATCAGCTTGCGCGCGTTGCGCGCTGCCGTCGAAGGGTCGGAGCCGTCGTCGAGCTGGACGAACTGGACCTTGCGCCCGTTGACCTCGGTCTTGTAGGCCAGGCCGGCCTTGATCCCCTTCTCGTAGGGGATGCCCAGCGAAGACACCGGCCCGGACAAGGAGGTGATGAAACCCACCTTGAGGTCGGCCGCGATGACCGCGGCCGATGACGCAGCGAAGGCCAGCAGAGCGCCGGAGCGGAGGCAGGTTCGAGCAGAGATCTTCATGTCATGTCTTTCGTGAAGTGAGACAGGTCGCACAACCGCTGGACGGGGCCGCATGGCGCAGCACCATGATTAATCAAATATTTATCTCTAAAGCATATTAGCGTGATTCGTGCCAGCGGAAGCAAGGGGAAACCACTCATGGGCGCTGCTATCAGCGCACTCTTACAGCGCCAAACTGCCCACGCTGGTGCCGCCGCAGACGTACAGCACCTGTCCGGTGACGAAGCTGTTGGCGGGGTCGGCGAAGAACCCGACAGCACGGGCAACATCGTCGGACTCGCCGAGGCGCTTCACCGGCACCGAAGCCGCCAGCGCCCGCTCTTTGTCGCTGCCTTGCTGCACGACGTCGTAGAACATGTCGGTGCGGATGGGGCCTGGGGCGACGACGTTGACGGTGATGCCTTCGGCGGCGAGTTCGAGCGCCCAGGTGCGCGCCATTCCCAACATGCCTGCCTTGGTGGCCGAATAGTTCGTGCGGGTGGCCAGGCCCACCGCCGCTCGCGATGACAGCAGCACCACCCGGCCGAAGCGCTGCGCGCGCATCGTCGGCAAAGCCGCCTGCACGAGCTGGATGGCGCAGCCGAGGTGGATGTCGACGAGCGCATCCAGATCGTCGAGCTTCACCTCGGCCAGCAGCGCCGGCCGGATCACCCCGGCGTTGTGGACCACGGTCGTCACGTCGAACCGCCGGGTGAGTTCGCGAGCGGCTTCGGTGGTGGCCGCCCGGTCCATGAGATCCACCTCGATGCTGTGCAGCTTGGGGTGCTCGATGTCGCAGGCGCGGCGCGCGAGCGAGACCACTTCGTAGCCCTTGGCCAGCAGGTCCAGGCAGATGGCCTTGCCGATGCCTGCGCTCCCGCCGGTCACGGCGGCCACACCGCCTTGCTGCGTCGTGCTCATGCGCGGCGCTCCACCAGCGCCAGCACCCGCAGCGGGCTGCCGCTCCCGCGCTCGATCTTGAGCGGCGGGCAGATCAGCACCGCACCGGTCGGCGGCAAGCGGTCGAGCTTGCTCAGGCACTGCAGGCCGTAGCGGCCGGCCCCGTGCATGTAGTAGTGGCAGGGATAGGGCGGGCGAAGGTGGTAGCCCTGGCCGGCATCGGTGCCGATGGCTTCCGACCCGAAGCCGAGCACGTCGCGCTGCTCGACCAGAAAGCGCGCGGCCTCCGCGCTGGGGCCGGGTGTGTGTTGCCCTGTCTCGTCGAAGTTCTGGTAGGCCTCCGGGTCAAGGCGCTGCGACCAGTCGGTGCGCATGAGCACCCACGCCCCCTTCGGAATCCGCCCGTGGATGGCCTCGAAGCGCTCGATGTCGGCCACGGTCATCAGGTAGTCGTGGTCGAGCTTGGCCTGCTCCGAACAATCGATCACGCAGGCCGGCGCCACGAAGTGCTGGACCGGGATGGTGTCGACCGAATTGTTCGGCAGGTCGCGCCCCGAGATCCAGTGAATGGGCGCGTCGAAGTGGGTGCCCGTGTGCTCGCCGCACGAGAAGTTGTTCCAGTACCAGCCGGGGCCGCGCTCGTCGTAGCGGGACACCTCTTCTATGCGGAACGGCCAGCACTGGCCCATCTCGGGCGGCAGCGCGATCTGCGGGAATTCGGGCGTCAACGTCTGGGTGAGGTCGATCACCTCGATGCGCCCCGTCGACAGGGCCTGGACAAAATTCCCGAGCACCTCGGCCGTCGAAATCGGAGTTTCAGTCATGTCGTTCCTCTCAACTTTCAATCAGGTTCCGCCTGCCGCCAACTCGCGCTCAAGCACCTTCGGGTTGTCGCGCCAACGCTCCAGCCATTCCTGCGCAACGTCGCCGGGGTACACGTCTTCGATCCCGTCCCGCAGCGCCTTCACGATGGCATTGGCCAGCGTGCCCGAAGCGAGCTTGGGCGGAGGCACGTGCTGGTTCCACTCGTCGTCGATCGGCCCGGGGAAGACGTTCACGACCCGGATCCCCGCCGGGCGCATCTCGGCGCGCAGGCATTGCGCGAGCGAATGGGCCGCGGCCTTGGACGCGCTGAAGGTCCCGTGCGGCGGAAAGTTCGCGAGCGCATAGATCGACAGCAGGTTCACCCAGGCGGTCGCACCGGTCGCGCCGTCGGCCGAGCGGCCCTTCAGCGCCGGGCCGAATTCCTGCGCCAGCCGAAGAAGCCCGAAGTAGTTGATGTCCATCTCCGCCTTGGCGGCATCGGTGCCGCGGCGCGCACCGATGCCGAAGGTCCGGTGCACCTCGGCGTTGTTGATGACGATGTCGACCTTGCCGCCGATCTCGCCGGCGAGTTCGGTGACCGAGCGGCCGTTGGTGAGGTCCAGCGGCACGAGGGTCACCTGCGGCAGCGCCGAGATGTCTTCCAGGCCGCCGAGCTTCTTCCAGGGTTCGGCATGGCCGACCCAGACGATGTCGGCCCCGGCTTTCACCAGCGCCCGGACGATGGCCTGGCCCACCTCCGTCTTTCCGTCGGTCACCAGCACCTTTCGAAACTTCGGGTCGCTGGTCATCTCGCGCAGCATCGTGTCGTCGGCCATGTGGGCACCTCCGTTCTTTGGATATCCGATCAAAACCGCCTGCCCTGCCCGGTCGAGCCGCGCACCCACGCGAACCGGGCCCGGCTCATCGCCGACCTCGCCGTGCAGGTGCACCATCAGCGTCGGCCCCGCATCAAGATGGACGAGCCCGAGCCGCCAGGGCAGGCGCTCGCGGAAGAAGAGGTCGTTGCTGTGGTGCAGCGTGGTGGTGCTGAGCAAGGTCCCCTCGCCCGGCTGCTCTCGCCAGCGCAGGCGCACCGACAGGCATTTGCAGCAGGCCTCGCGCGGCGGGTACTGCACCGCGCCGCAGTCGGCGCAGGCCTGGAGTTCGAAGCGCCCTTCCGCCGCGGCCGCGGTGAGGCCCAAGGCGACGCGGCCCCGGCCCGAAGGCGGCAGATTCATCTGACGCGTTCGAAGCACCGGGTTCTTGCGCTTCGGGCGAATCAAGGGCGTGGTCATGCCGGCCTCCCGAGGATCACCGCACCGGTGCAAAGACAGCGGTCGTAGGTGACCATGCCGAAGCCCGCGACCAGCCCGAGCTGCGCGTCCGGCACGCTTCGGGCGCCGGCCTGGCCGGTCAGCTGGCGAATGGCTTCCACCATGCCGAGGAAGCCTCCCGCCGCGCCGGCCTGGCCGGCAGACAGTTGGCCGCCGCTGGTGTTGTTCGGGAAGGTCCCGCCCGATGTCATGGTGTGGGCACGGACGAAAGCCGGGCCCTCGCCCTTCGCGCAGAAGCCAAGGTCTTCGAACTGCATCATGGCGATCACCGGATAGTCGTCGTAGGTCTGCACGAAATCGAGCTGGTCCGGGCTCGTCGATGCCTGCGCGTACAGGTCGTCCCGGTCGACCAGCCAGCCGCCTCGAAACATCACCGGGTCGTCTGCGAACGCGTTGTGCCGCTCGATCGCGCCGCGGACGACTGCATGGCCGAGGCCAAGGCCGCGCGCCCGCTCCTCGCTCATGACCAGGAAGGCTTCGGCGCCTGCACAGGGCATCACGCAATCGAAGAGGTGGATCGGGTCGGAGATCGGGCGGGCCGACATGTACTCGTCGAGCGAGAGCGGCTTCTTGAACATCGCGTGGGGGTTCCCGAGCGCGTTCGTTCGCTGGTCCACGGCAATGCGCCCGAAGTCTTCTCGCGTCGCGCCGTAGGTGCGCATGTAGTTCGACGTGATGAACGCAAAGATGGAGTTCGGCCCGCCGGAGCCGTAGGGGTAGCTGGCGTCGCGCGCGAAGTTGCTGAAGCTGCCCAGGGTCTGGCGGAACGAGTCGACGTGATTCGTGTCCGCGCCGACGCAGGCCACGATGTCGGCATCGCCCGCCTGCACCGCCCGCGCCGCGCGCCGCAGGCACATGACGCCGGAAGCGCCTCCCGTGGGCACATGGTCCAGCCAGCGCGGCGACAGGCCGAGGTGCTGGGTGACGCCGACGGCGGTGTCGGGTGCGAGAGAAAAGCTGCTGAGGCTCAGGCCGTCGATGTCGGCCTTCTTGAGGCCGCTGGCCTGGAGCAGGCCACTCACGGCCTGGCCGATGAACCAGTGCGCCGTGCGGGTCGAGTAGCGCACGTAAGGCACGGTGACGGGCACCGCGACCGCGACGCCTTCGTACGATTGGCGATGCCGTGCCATGTCAGGCCTGCCTCTTCTTCATGGCGCGGGTATCGATGCAATACCTCTGGCCGGGCAAGTCGCGCGCGAGAACCCGCAGCTGCCCGCGCTGGATCTTCTGCGAGGTCGTCAGCGGAAGCTCGGGCACGAAGGCCACGTACCCGGGAGCCTTGTAGTAGGCGAGCTGGCCGAGCGCGTGCTGCACGATGCTTTGCGCGACCTGCTGCCGCTGCGATTCCGGGATGGCGTTGTGCAACACGATGCAGGCCAGCACTTCATCGCCTCTCACGGGGTCGGGCGTCGCGGCGACCGCGGCCGCCCTCACGGCCGGATGCTGGTTGAGCACGCTCTCCACCTCCACGGCGGAGATGTTTTCCCCGCTGCGGCGGATCACGTTTTTCTTGCGGTCGACGAAGTAGAAGTTGCCTGCGCCGTCGCGCCGCACCATGTCGCCGGTGTGGAACCAGCCGTTGGCCCACGCCTCTTCGGTTGCCTTGGCGTCTTTCAGGTAGCCCGAGAAAAAGTAGCGGCGCGGATCGGGCCCTGCCGACCGCACCAGCAACTCGCCGGGCGTGTCGCCGGCCACCTCGCGGCCCTCATCGTCGACCAGCCGAATCTCGACGAACGATTCGGCGCGGCCGAAGCAGCTCTGGCCGATGTGCCGAGGCTCGTGGTTCGCCATCACGCAGGCAGCGGCCCCTGTCTCGGTCATCGCCCACGCCTCCACCAGCGGGAAGCCGAAGCGGCCTTCGAACAGCGCGTGGTTCTTCTTGTCGACGCCGGCACCGAAGCCCCAGCGCACGGAATGCGCGCGATCCGGCTTCGACACCGGAGCCACGAGAAGCATGGCGGGCATGACGCCCAGGTAGTGAACGATGGTCGCGCGAGACTCCCGCACGCTGCTCCACCAGCTCTTGGGGTGGAAGCGATCCAGCTGCACCAGGCACCCCCCGGCGACCAGCACCACCATGGTCGAGAACGCCATCGCGTTCACGTGGTTGAGCGGCAGCGGCGTGATGATGCGTTCCGCATCGGGCCTCACCTGGCACACGCCGCCAAGGCCTGCGTACCAGCGGCCCGCGCGCAAGAAGTATTCGTTGCTGAGCACGCACCCTTTCGGGCGGCCTGTCGTGCCGGAGGTGTAGAGCAGCGCGCACTCGGTCGCAAGACCCACCGCCTCGCCGGCGCGAGGTGCCGGCCCCGGCGCGGGGGGGAAGCGGGTCGCTTCGGCCGTCACCGTCGACAGCCGCGCACCGAGCTTGGCCGACGCGGCCCGCAGATCGGCTTCGCGCTCCGGGAGCGTGACCGCCAGCACGATGGCGCTGTGCTCGATCAGGTACCCGAGTTCTGCCGCACGCATCTCCGAATTGATGGGGACCACGCTGATGCCCAGGCTGTTCAGCGCAAACCAGTGGAACAGGAATGCCGGGCGATTCTCGAGCAGCAGCCCGACGCGGTGGCCATGCCCGTACCCCGCGGCGGCGTAGGCATCGCGCAATACGCGAACCTGCTCGGCAGCATCGCTCCAGCTGATGTCGCCTTGCGCGATGCCGTAGACCTCTGCGGTCACGGCTTCGGTGCAAAGAAACGCTGCGGCCGGCGTGCGCCGGGCGGATGAAAGGAACGCCTCGTAAACGGTTTTCATCGGCTTCTCAGATGAACAGTTGCACGGCCGGCAGCGCGGCGTCGCAGTTGAGGAGATTGACGCGCTTCAAGGTCATGCGCAGGCCGCCCTCCTTCCACGACAGGTGGTGGAAGAAGGTGCCGACGTAGAACTGCAGCTCATCGCCCTGCGACTCGGTGTAGTGGAACTCGGTACGCACGACGCATTGGCTCGCCGCCTCGTCGACGCTCTCGACCGCCGGCGTCTGAAGAAGGTGGTGGCAGCGGCTCGGCGGCTGTTGCGAGAAAGCGCGCGGGCTCTTCAGCCGCTCGATTCGCAACTCGCGCAGAAACTTGTCTTCGTACATGTGGGAGGTGTGCTGGATCGGATCGTCTTGATCGGGTGCCAGCGGTATCCAGTAGAACGCGTCGTCGGTGAAGAGGCGGTTCCACTCGTCGTAGCGCTTGGCGTCGAGAAGACGGCATTCCTGGACCACGAAGTCGATCAGCTGCTGGGGTGTGGGGGCGTTCATGCCGCGCTCCTACATCGACGAAGTCATGTGCCGGGCCCAGGCTCGGTACTGGTTGCGCATGGAGATCTCGCTGGTGCCGACCACCGAGGCCTCGGCCTGCGAGGCCTCGGCGGGCTCGAAGTTGCGGTGCAGGCTCACCCACTCGTTGCCGCTCGCGTGCAAGCCGGCCTGGATGCCCCGGTAGGCCTGGAGATCGTCGTGCCCGACCACCGAGAAGGGCGAATTGATGAGCCGGTTGTACATCGTCGTCCGGTGCAGAAGCTCCGGCGGCGCGCCCTTGAGCCGAAACGTCCAGCTCTCAACCAAGGTCTTGTCGACGGCGATCGGCTTGACCACGCGGATCGACTGGATCGCGCCCTTGATCGTCAGGTTGGGGTAGTAGACCGTGTTGTGCCGCGCAAGGCCGAGGATCTCGGCCTTGCGTTCGGCGCCGTACGCCTGCTCCATGGCAGCGTCGTACTCCGGGATCGACGAGTACTTGCTGTGGATGCTGAAATGCACGCCGGAGAAGCTGTGGCCGTTGTCGAAGACCCGCACGCCCATGTCTTCGAAGAACTTGTAGTCCGACATGAACGGGACGAACTGCTCGATCGCCATCGGCTTGGGCTCATCGGCCGGCCGGCCGGCCCACATCGTCTTCGCCGTGCCGGCCGAAGACTCGTGCGCAACCATCGGGTGCATGGTGTCGTTGAGGTTCTCGACGAACATCTTCCAGTTGCATTGGTGCATGAACCGCAGGCACCCTCCGGCGATCTCGAGCTGCCCTTCGGGGGAGCGGTCCGCCATGTTGTCGATGGACGAGAGCGAGTCCCCGAAGAACTCTTCGAAGCCCGGGCCGTGGTCGTTGATCTTGACGAACACGAAGCCGCGATAGACGCGAACGTTCTTCACGAGAGCCAGCCCCTTCGACGCCTCGCACTCCGACAGCGCGGTGTTCTCGTACCCGTTCTTCAGCGGGATCGACAGGAGCGAGCCGTCGGTCTTGAAGGTCCACGCGTGGTACGGGCAGCGAAAGAACTTGCCGGTGTTGCCGCACGGCGCGCTGACGAGGCGCGAGCCTTTGTGGGCGCAGCGGTTCATCATCACACGCACCGAGCCGTCGGTGTGGCGGACGACGATCAAGGGCCGGCCGGCAATCTCGTTGCTGATGTAGTCGCCCGGCTTGGGAAGCTGGCTGTCGTGGCCGACGTAGTTCCATGTGTTGGCGAAGAAGTTCTCCTGTTCGAGGTCGAACAGCTCCTGGTTGATGTACAGGTCCCGGTGCACGCGGTCCGGCTGCACAAGTGCCCGGATGGCGTCGGGGTTGCCTCGGTAGGGTGCCATGTCGATTTCCACTCAGAGCCTGTGAATGAATCCGGCGCGCCCGAGCGGGTGCGCCAAAGGGTGTCGATCTAGGCGCAAAGCGCAGTTGTAGCTCGGGCTACAACGAGCATTTGCAACGACGAGCGGCGCCCTTTGGGGCGCACGAGCGGGTGTGTCGGATTTGTTCACAGACTCTCAGATGTCGAGAACGAGCCGCGCGCCCTTCGCGCGCGAGATGCAGATCTGGATCACGTTGCCCGCGGCCTTCTCCCGGCTCGTGAGCACATAGTCCCGGTGATCGATTTCGCCTTCGAGTACCGCCGTGGCGCACACGCCGCATTCGCCCCGCTTGCAGTCGAACATCGGGTCGCAGCCGTGCTCGATCAGGCAATCGAGAATGGTCTGGTCGGCCGGTACTTGATAACGCTGCCCCGACTGGGCCAGTTCCACCTCGAACGCCCGGTCACCGGCCTCGACCACCGGGGTTGTGAAGAGTTCGAAATGGACCCGGTCCTGCGACCAGCCGCGCGCCTGCGTGGCAGCGAGCATCGTGTCGAGCATGGCCTTCGGCCCGCAGACGTAGAGCCGGTCCGAATCGGCGCACTGGTCGAGCAGCGCCTGCGCATCGAGAGGCCCACCGGCGTCGACATCGGTGTGCACGAGCATGTCGTCGCCAAGCAGCGATTGAAGCTCGGGCAGGAAGGCCATCAGCTCACGGCTGCGGCCCGCGTAATGAAGCCGCACGGCGGCACCTTCGCTCCGGCGCTGGGCTGCCATGCTGACCAGCGGCGTCACGCCAATGCCGCCTGCTACAAGCACGGCCCTGTCGGCTCCGCCGTGGAGTGCGAAGTCGTTCCGGGGGGCCTCGATGAGGATGCTGTCGCCTTGCTTCAGGCCGTGGTGCATGAACCGCGAACCGCCCCGCCCTTGGTCGTCGCACCGCACTGCAATGACGTACTCGGCAGGCGCGTCAGTGGCGCCGGGCTGAGGGTCGGCGTTCACCAGGGAGTAGTGCCGCCAATCGAGCTGCCCGTCGTGGAGCCGAACCTGCACGCGGACATGCGCGCCGGCCGTGAACCCGGGCAGCGCGGCGTGGGTGTCCGAGCACAGCCTGAAAAGACGGACCAACGGGTTCAGCTCGCGCGCTTCGACGACGCGCATCAGCAGGGTCGGGCGTGTTGCCTCGGTCATCGCATGCACTCCAAACTCAGGCTCTCAGGCCAAGGCGTGCTGTACCAGCACGGTGCGCAACTTGTTTCCATGCTCGTCCGCCAGTGCGGCGTCGCGCAGTTCGCGAACCATTGCGGGCGAGAGCGAAGCGCCGGCACGATCCGCTGCCGCCATGACGGTCTCGTAGTTGCGCAGGCCGCGCTCGTGCGTGTCGCTGTAGCCCTTGACCAGCCGCTGGCATTCGGCGATCTCCGCGGCAAGCGCCGGGTTCACGATGGCGATGCGCACGATTCGCTCGACCCACGTCTCTATCAAGCGGTTCTCTTCGGCGTAGCGCGTCGTGGACATTCGCCAGCGCTTGGCCATGGCCACGCAACGCAGCATCAGAAACCCGCGCAGCGAACTGGTCTGGATCACCCGGCCTTCACGCGTCATGCGTTCGACGAGACGCCGAGCAAGCCCGGGCTTCATGAGCCAGCGGCCCAGGGGAGCCGGCAGCGTCTCGCAGATTTCCTGGAGGCGCGGATGCATGTATTCGTTGATCGCGAGCACCTGGCCGGCCTGCACCCGCGCCTCGCCGCGCACCCTGTCGAAACGCGATGCCCGGGTCTTCAGCGCCGCAACACGTGCCGTGTCTTCGTACGACATCCACAACGCAAGGTGGCGGGCCGTCGCCTTGAGCAGCCTCTCGGAGTCGTTGGTCGGCAGCACCCTCACCTTGTCGAGGCGATCGAGATAGAGCGCTGCGTACCTCGCGTCCTGGTAGTCCAGGAGCCTGCGAACGCCTTCGAGCACGAGGTGGTGGGCGCTGCGGGGGAAATCCTTTTGCACGCGGTCGATCAAGGCCCGGACCACAGGCTCCCGAGGCGCCGGGGCCGGCTGTTCGAGCACCGGCTCCGCACTCTCTTCGGCCGATTGCGGGTCGCGCTGGGCCTGCTCGAATGCGCGGCCAAACGCCTTGAGGCTCGGCTTGACGCCGAGCCCGCCACGCTCGATCGTCGCCTCGAACTGAGAGCGGCTGAATGGCAGCACGCCTGAGCCCGCGAGTGCGCCGAACAGCACGGCGCTGATGACGCTGCCGGATTCTTCGGCCGCTTGGGCCATGTCGAACCCGATGAAGCGCTTCGCGGAACGCGCGGCAAGCGCCAGCAGCTCGGCGCTGTCCACGCGGCCGTCTCCCATCGCCGATTTCTCGGCGATCGAATACACCCGATGGGTGGACGCAATCATGGTGCTGCGGCCTGGGGTGGCCAGCCCGCGCTGCACGGCGCGGCCGGCTTCCATCAGCTCCGACGCGAGGATCACGTCGACGTCGCCCGGCAGCGGCATCAGCGCGAGGATCGGCTTCCCGCCATCGGCTGCGGCCTGCGTTTCGGAGAACAGCTCGACGTAGTAGATGGTGGCGCCCGTTCGCTGCGCAACGCCGGGCACCGAGGTGGTCTGCGCCAGGTGGCCGCTGTGCTCGCCGAGGTCGACGATCCAGTCGGCCAGCACGCCGCCGCCCTCGCCGCCCATCGCGAGAATGGCGATCTTGATCGGTTGTGGAGACTTCATCATGCTGAGGCTCTGCGTTCCGGGTTCAGAAGGCATAGCGGTCGCGGCGCCGGGCGTCGCTGCGCTGCATCCAGCCGATCACGGCGGCGCGAATTCTTTCCCTCAGCCTGTCGCGCCAATGGGGGTTGATGACGATCTGCGCCTTGTAGAACGAAGGGCACAGCACCGCGGCATGAGAAACCTCGCCGCAGTTTCCGCAGCCGACGCAGCTCTCCAGCACCGTGGCAACCGGGTCGGTGCGCAGCGGGTCCGGGTTGGGCGCGATCGAGAGCGAGGGGCAGCCCGAAAGGCGGATGCACGAGTGATCGCCGGTGCAGGTGTCGGGGTCGACCCCGAACTTCTCGCGCACCACCCTCTTGCCGGCGGCCACGGCCTTTCGGACCAATGGCTTTTCTCGGCGCTGCTTGTTGAGCATGCACTCCGATTGCGCAATCAGGACCTTGGGGCCTTTCTCGCTGGTCGTCAGGGCCTCGCGCAGGGCATCGCGCATCGCCGCGATGTCATACGTGCGCCGAATGGTCCTGACCCAGTTGACGCCCACGCCTCGAACGGCACGCTCGATCGCATGGCCCGTGCTGCGGGTCGGGTTCAGCGCGGTCGACGACGGGATGTCTTGCCCGCCCGTGGCAGAGGTGTAGTTGTTGTCGACGACCACGGTGAGGTTGTCGCTGCGGTTGAAGACCGAATTGGCCACGCCGCTCGTCAGGCCGTTGTGCCAGAAGCCGCCGTCTCCCATGATCGAGATGGCCCGCTTGCCGGCCGCCACGTTGAGCGCGGCCGCACCGGCACCGCCCAGGCCGTAGCCCATCGTCGTGTTGCCCAGGTTGAACGGCGGGAGGATCGAGAAGAGATGGCAGCCGATGTCTGCGCTGACGTGGTGCGGCCCCAGTTCGCGCTCCACGAGTTTCATCGCGCTGAAGATCGGCCGCTCGGGGCAACCGGTGCAGAAGCCGGGGGGCCGCGAGTGCACGGTCTCTTCGATGGGCTTGGCCGCGACCAGCGGAATGAACTTGCGTGCGACTGGTGCAGCAGGCACCGGTGCGAGGCGCTCGTAGCGCTCGAAGAATGTGCGGCAGCCCTTCAGCAACTCACTGGCCGTGTACTCGCCGGCAACGCGCAGCATGTCTTTCCCGTGCAGGGCGGCGGTGACGCCTTCCCTGCGCAGAATGGTCGCCAGGTTCTGCTCGATGAAATTGGGTTGCCCTTCCTCGACGAGCAAGACGGCGCGCTTGCCGGCACAGAAGCGGAGCACCTCGCTGTCGATGACCGGATAGGCCACGTTCATCACGTAGAGCGGCACTTCGGAGTTGCCGTAGATGTCGGCGAGGCCAAGCCGCTCGAGCACGCGCATCAAGGTGTTGTAGCTCCCGCCCTGCACGACGATGCCGATGTCGTCGGCGCCCTCGGCGAAGAACTCGTTGAGGCGGTGCTCTTCGATGTAGCGAACTGCGGCAGGCCAGCGGTCGTGCACCTTTTCCTGCTCGTGCACGAAACTCGCCGGGGGCAGAACGATTCGGCTCACGTCGCGCTGCGGCTGCTCCATGGCATCTTTGAGCGTGAACGACGGCCGCACATTTTCGGCCGCGACGAATCGGCCATGAACGTGGCAGGCACGCACGCGAAGCTGGAGCATGACCGGCGTATGGCTGGCTTCGGAAAGCTCGAAGCCCTGCTTGACCGCCTGCACCATGGCCGGAAGATTCGGGCGGGGGTCGAGCAGCCACATCTGCGACTTCATCGCAAAGGCGTGGCTGCGCTCCTGCATGATCGACGAGCCCTCGCCGTAGTCTTCGCCGACGATGATGAGTGCGCCACCCGTGACCCCGCCGGATGCGAGGTTGGCGAGTGCGTCCGAGGCCACGTTGGTGCCCACCGTGGCCTTGAAGGTCACGGCGCCACGCAGCGGGTAGTTCACCGAGGCCGCGAGCGTCGCTGCCGCGGTTGCTTCGCTCGCGCTGTTCTCGAAGCGGATGCCCTGCTCCGCCAGGATGTCTTGCGCGTCCGCCAGCACGTCCATCAAATGGGAGATGGGCGAGCCCTGGTAGCCCGCAACGTAGGCCACGCCGGATTCGAGCAGCGCCTTCGTGACGGCCAGAATCCCTTCGCCCACGAAGACATCTCCGGCGCCAAGGCGCAACTTCTTGACTTCCTCGACAAAAGATCTTTCAGCCATGATGACCCTTGAAAACCCGAATGCCGCCCGTGCTGGCACCCAGTATATTGTTTAGAAGTCAATCTATCCACAATCATGAATAACCCTAGATCAGCAAAGAGCGTGCCGGCTCGCCCTCCCCGTCGGTTTGTCGACGACTACCTGCCGGCGCTCCTGGCGCAGGCCAGCCACCTGATCTCGGCGGAATTCCACGTCGTGGCTCGCCGCCATGGGTTCTCGGTCTCGGAGTGGCGAGTCATGGCGAGCCTGGCCGGCGGCGAGCCCTTGAGCATTGGCGACCTCGCGCGCGTGGCCGTGATGAAGCAACCCACCGTCACGCGAATGCTCGATCGCATGGCGCTCAACGGCCATGTGGAGCGGCTGCCCCACGACAGCGACCGGCGCGTCAGCCTGGTGCGCATCACCGACGCCGGCGAACGAACGGTCAAGCAGCTGATGGACCTTGCGCAAGAACACGAGCGGCGCGTTCTCGAACCTTTCGGACTCGAGCGTGCCGAGGCACTCAAGGCCACGCTGCGCCGCATGATCGAGCTGCACGTGGATGCGCCGGTGGAGGCCATCGACCCGGAAGACTGATCAGGCGGTGCCGGGCGGCACCGTTATGCCGGGCTCTCCAGGAAATCAAGCACCGCCTGGGCGAACGCTTCAGGCAACTGGTCGGGCAACGGCACCATGCCTCCGGCGATGTCGACCAGGCGTGCGTTCGGCAGGTGCGCGACCAGCTCTGCCGCGTGTGGCGACGCAAAGGGATCGCCTGGCGCACGAATCACGAGAACGCGCTGGTTCAGCGCGCCGATGCGATCTTCCATGCGGTAGCGGGCCACCGCCCGGTGGCCGCCTTCAAGCTCGCCGGAGACCTTCAACGCGTCGAGGACGAAAGCCTCCAGCAGCTCCGGCCGGCCGGGCGGGTAGAAGGCCTGGCGCCGCTGCCACAGCGAGGCCAGGTGCTCGCCGTTGCCGGTGCGCTCGACGTGGTCGATGGGTGGGCTGTCGGCCCGCGCGCGCCGGAACGCTTCATTGGTGAACGGGGTCGACGACAGCACCACGCGGCTCACACGGTCGGGTCGGGATGCTGCCATTTCGACCGCGATGACGCCCCCGGTGTGGTGGCCGACGACGCAGGCCGAGCCGATGCCGAGCGAGTCCAGCAGTTCGAACGCCACGCCGGCCCATCGCTCGATCGACGGCTCCCACGGCGCCGGCGCGGAGTCGCCGAATCCCACCGTGTCCATGGCAATCGCCCGGAAGCGCCGCCCGACCAAGGGCAACATGGCGCGGTACTCAGCCCAGCTGCGCGGTGTCTGGTGCAGGAACAGAACCGGCGGATTCTTGGCGTCGCCGCAGGTGGCGTAGTGCACCTGGCCCACCGAGAGGTCGGCGAAGGCGCGGCGTACGCCCACGGGGTTGGGTTGCTCGCCGCTCACGTGGGCTCGGATTCGGCCGGCCCGAGGACCGCCGGTGCCGTGCCCGGGTGGTGGCTCAACTCGACCACCGGGATCACGTAGGCGGGATTGAGCCAATGGATGTTCAAGAAGCGCTCCGGCTTCCGCACGAACGCGGCGATCTCGGCGCCGGCATCCTGGCTCCACCGAAGCCACGCGTCATCGCTGCGGTCGCGCAGGTCGATCAGCGAGATGCGGTGGCCCGCATAGGCAAACGCAATGGCGATGCCGCGCCCCATGCGGCCGGCGCCCACCGCTGCGAAACGAGGGGCCGCTTCAGCAACCATGGTGCAGGCGCGACTTCAATTCCTCTCGGCTGATCCCGTTGAAGCCCAGTGAATCGAAGGTTCGCGCACCTTTGCGCAAGTCCCTGCCCAGGATGCCGCCGACGATGGCGAGCAGCCCGTGGGCGATGGGCGCATCGACCCCTGCGTACCGGGCCGCCGATGCGAGAAACGCGAGGCCGAGTTCCGTGTCTTCGGCAACGTAGCGATGCGACGCCAGATCGATGTACTCGCGCCAGTCGCCGGAGTCGACCAATCGCCTGTGGGCGTCGCCGTACATCCATCGGTCGTTGTCGTAATGGTCGGCCAGCGGGTAGTGCGGCCCCGAATATCCGAATGCCTGGCGAACGGCAATTCTTTCGGCATCGAGCTGGCTGGTGACGCTTCGGACTGCCGGCTGTGTGCCTTCGTTGTGGATGTCCCAGCGCTCGAAGTGCTGCAGCGGCGCAGCGTTCATGACCATCAGCGGCGGGTGAATGATCGGCCCCGCATTCATCAGCGCACCAGACAGCGCATCACCGCACGAATGAACGCTCGGGTAAGCCTGCCGGATCACCTCGATGGCCGCGGCTTCGTTGCAGGCAGGGTAGACGCCCGTGGGCAGGCGCACCGCGCGAACCGTGACGTTCACCTCCCGCGGCCCGTGCTTGCGGGCGAGGTACGGCAAGGTCCCCGTTTCCGCCCAGGCGACCTTGGCATGGTTCCCCTGCGACTTGACGATGCCTGCCATCACGTAGCTGCCAAACGTGCCCGGCGGAAGGAAGACGACCTGCTCGTCGACCAAGTGCGGCGCCATCGCAACCGCGATGTCCCGCTGAGCAAGGGCCGGCGAAGGAATGACGATCAGCTGCGCGCCGGCCATCGCGGCCCCCATGTCGTCGGTTGCGAGCGCAAGCTGTACGTGCCGGGTTCCGTGTTCGTCTTTCAGCACGATGCCCTTGGCCTGGATGACAGGCTCCAGCGCCCCAGCGTCCCGCCGCCACAAGCGCACCTCATGCCCAGCCAGCGAGAGATCAGCCGCCGCTGCATAGCAGCCATGGCCACCACCGAGGATTGCGATCTTCATGCTGGATTCCATCAAGATGAGATGTCACGACGCAAGGCGCGATCGGCTCGCGCTGTGGACATAACATTACTTATCATAAGTTTATTTGTCAAATAAACCTATGGGCCCCAGCAGGTTCCTCCCGAACTTCGAGATCAATCGATAGAGGCCGAAGCGGCCCGGATCACTCCCACTCTATTGTCAACAATTGATCGCGCCTCAGAGTGAAAGCGCGCTGGGCGCCGTCTGAAAAGAGACACGATACCGACATATTTACCGTCGCGTTCGAGAGCGCCTCCGAGGGCTCTTTGCTCTCGATCTCACTCCTCGATGGTGCGCGACGGCGATTGGAGTGCGAAATTGGCATGTCCTGCAACGCGATGACGGTATCGACTGCTTGCATCAGGGGGCGGAGACGGTATTGAAGAGAGGATTGACGGTATCACGACCGCTTCTGGTCGTGCCCTCCGAGCGCTTCACACCAGTCGTGTGGGCACAATGCGGCAAGCATGATGCCGGCTGTTAATCCGTGGTCCCTGGTTCGAGCCCAGGTGGAGGAGCCAATAGACACCAAAGTCAGCCGGTTAGCGCCGGCTGACTTTTGTTTTCTGAGCTTGCCTGGCGCCAGTCTGGTGTCAGTTTCGCGGCGATATAACTTTGAACACTTTTGGGCGCCCATGACGAACGAGACCGCCCGTCGGCGCCATCGGAGGAGTCGAAGATGCTCATGCTGCCGTCCCATCGTCCAACGGCATAGCGCTCGCTGTCAATCCACGCGGCCACTTGCGCCATCGTGTAGGTTGCGCCGAGCGCTCTGATCGCAGTTTCGACGACACGACGCCGAGTTGGACTTCGAGCAGTCGGCGGGACCGCACGACCATGGGAACTGCGGATTTGCTAGACACGGCAGCGTCCTCCTCGGCGACCAGCTCACGCACAACGTGAATTCGCTGTGGCGGTGTCGCAGCGTGTTTGTTGCATCCATCGTACCCGTAAGCCCACGGCCGGTCGTAACGTCTGGAAGCCATGCCGCCCGGCACGGTCGAAGACCCCAGATCGGCAGTGATCGATCGCGAACACCGCCTTGCACTCCCGGGCCTTAGGATGAGGCGCCATGCAACACCAACCTCGACCACGCACGTTCTCACAACACGTCGAACGGCTGTTCATCACCGACGACGCCCAGCCGCTGTTGCGACGCGGGGGACTGCCCGAACTGCCTTCCCAATGGCGTGAGGTACCCCAAGCCGACTGGGAGCACTGGGATCACGTCCCGTGCGTCGTCCTGCTGGGCAGCCCGAGCATGGGCAAGACTTCCGAGTTCGAGCACCAATACGCGAAGTGCCGAGCGCAAGCGCGTCACGCCTTCCTCACACGCTGGCAAGACTGGATCGAAGGCGACGAACTGCTCGACTTGGTCGACGACCCCGTGGCGTTCAAAGCGGCCTTGGCCTCCGGAGAAGTGGTCACCTGGTTCGTCGATTCTCTGGATGAAGGCCGGCTGCAGAGCCAAGCTGCTTTCGCACGCCTGCAGGCCACCTTGAAGGAGTTGCAGCGTCGAGGGCAACTCGCGACGCTCCACCTGCGCCTGTCGTGCCGTGCCAGTGACTGGCGGGCAAACGATCAGGACGGGTTGCAGCGTCTGTTCGATCCGTACAGCCCGTCTACACCCGCCGTGATCGCGATACGCCTGCTGCCGCTGACCGAACCTGCGGTTCGCACACTGTCGGCCGAAAAACTGTCCTCAACCGCTCAGGTGGAAGCCTTCATGACGGCGATGCGCGCGCGGCACGTTTCGATGCTGGCGGGGCACCCGCTGCTGCTGGCGCTGATTCTGGACGAATACCGGGACAGCGGGTATCTGGGCAGCGACCGCACGGCCGTCTATGACAGGGCCGTCGATCGCCTTGTCCGCGAAGCCAATACGTTTCGGCTCGGCGGTCCGCCCCCTGCGACCTCGCTGAAACAACGGCGTCGGGCAGCCGAAGAGTTGGCCGCGCGGCTGGTCCTTGGCGGGCACAGTCTCGTGGCGTGGCCCGAGCACCTGCGGGCGCCCGACGTGCTCGATGCCGAGAAGGTTCCAGTCGACACCACGGAACTGCATGCCGTGCTCGAGACAGGGCTGTTCTTCAAGCTCAGCGACCAATCGCACGGCTTCTTTCATCGTGGCTTCGCCGAGTTTCTCGCTGCGCGACGCCTGGCGCATGGACTTGAATCAGGTTGGCCGCTCAGAAGCGTGTTGCCGTTGTTTCCGACCGCACAAGGCGGCGTGCCCAGCCCTCTACGAGAAACCGCCGCCTGGCTCGCGGGCCTGGCGCCGGGGTTCCAATCATGGCTTGTGCAGCATGACTCGGCCACGGCCTGCCTGGGCGACACCTTGCGCTACACACCGGCCAACCGGCTCGCGCTGGTGAAGATGCTCGCCAGCCGCTACCGCGATCGCAGATGGCAGACCGAGTTCGATCGCTTCGGTGATCTTGCGGCAACAATCCCCGAAACCGAGTTGCGCCGATTGCTGAACCGAGACAACGGGCTGGCGGTGCGAGAGATGGCGATCAACATGGTCGAGACTTCGGCTCGCGCCGAGTTCCATGGCCTCCTGCTGGAACGCGCGCTTGACGATCGGGAAGATCCGGCTGTGCGCACGCGTGCTGTCATGGTGCTCGGAGCTGCCAACGCGGCGGGGTACGCAACGTCGCTGTCCGCGCTGCTCACGCTCGACCCGGCGCTGGATCCGGAGGACGAGATTTCCGGCGCAGTGCTACACCAGTTGTACCCGGACCACCTGACGACCGGCCAAGCCTTGTCAGCATTGCGCGTGCAGCGGGCCGCGGGCGTCTCGGGCCTGTTCCGCCTGTTCTGGAACCAAGAATTCCTGCAGCGGTTGCCTGGGCACATTACCGATCGTCACGTAAGCCTGCAAGCGTTAGGCCGACTGTTTGTCGGCCAGGCAGGAGACCCTGATGACTCGGCGTTGCACATCGGCGACCGCGACGCCCATCGCGTCGCGATCGGACTCACGCCGCTGTTCGGGGTCTATGCTGAACTGGTGGTGCGCGAGCTCAACACCCCAGAGCACAGGATCGAGACCGTGGGTCCACACCTGACGACAATTCGGCGCTGGACGCATCGCTTCGGCCGCGTCGACGTGGTGTCGGCGTTGGAGGAACTCATCCGCAGCTCTGCACCGCTGAAGCGCGAACTGCTCGACTGGTGCCTGGCCAGCGTGCCCGAAGGAAGCACGCTTGACGTCTGGGATCTGCCCTTCATCAGTCAGAGGCCTGTGGCGGACGACTTCGAACTGTTCGCCGCCGCTTGTACCGCCCATGCGCGGGAGACCACCCTCGCCGTTCCGCTGTTCCAGTACCTGGTGCACATCGCCTACCAGTTCCCGGCGACGATGCAGATCGAACGTATCCAGGATCTGGCGGCGAGATCCCAGGCGCTCAGTGACTTGTGGGAGCAGCGCAGCGAGTGCAGCCTGGATTCTCGCATCGCCGTAACCCACCGGCGCCATACGGACGCGATCGAAGCGCAGCGTCAGCAGTCGCTGGCCTCGCGCACAAAATGGGTGTCTGAGAGCATCGGTGCGCTACGCGCTGGTGACAGCAATACGCTGGTCACGACGCTTTGGGAAGCTGGTTCGGACCCGTTCGCACCGCCTGCGCTGGAACGAGTCAATGAGCAATTCGGTCCCGACATCGCCCAGGCCATCGCGGAGGGCTTGCATCGCGTTTGGACGGATTTCAACGACGTCGCCGTCTTGTGGCCAAGCCAGCCACCCCACTCGGTCCGAGGCGCGACGATTTCAAACAGCGCCCTCGCTGCTGGTCTGGGCTTTCAGTTGGTGGTGGCGGCGGACGACGATCTGCGCTCGCTGTCGGACATGCAGGTGGAGTGCGTGCTGTGGCTCTCGTTGCATGGCGATGAGGATTGGCTGCCGATGTTCCGTCGCGCATGGCAAGCGCGCTCCGACGTCGTATGGCGGCGCTTCGAGGCCTTGCTGGATCACGAGGGGGCGTTGCCTCGCGACGCACCCGATCGGCTCTGGAGTCGACTGGCTGTCAGCGATCAGATGCCCGCCGACTTCGTCGCGCACCTCTTGAGGTATGCCGAGCAACACACCCTCCCGTGCCATGCGAGGGCCCGGCTCCACATGTATGCGTTTGCGCATCGACACGGTGACCCCGGCACGCTCGTGACGCGGATGCTGCCGGCGCTGCGCGCACAAGTCGATGCGGCATGGGCACGATCGAGTCGTCCTGCCCCTGACGACGAGTACGCGGAGCTGGCGGTTCTTGCCATGGCCTGGCTGCTGGATCGCTCGGTGGTCGACGCCTTAGGCGTCGCGGTGTTCTCCGGCGCGCGCCACTGCGCCAGGGCGTTGGGGTTCGTCAACGCCCTTCAGCACATCCAGTCTCCCATCACTGGAATCGCGGCGCAATGGGATCGGTCTGTGCCGTTCGAATACTACGCCGCGTTGCTGCCCCACCTCTTCTTCGAGGATTCGCCCAAACCACAGGAGGCCGCAGACAAGCTCGACGTACCGGCGCAGTTGGCCCTCGACGCCCGCAATCGCATGGTCAGCCACCTGGCCTCGGCGCCCCCCACGCAAGCCGAAGCCTGGTTCGCGCGATGGCGGCTCGATGCCCGTTTCGGCTCGCACCGCGACTGGCTCGCATCGATCCACGCAGAGATCCTCCGCCAGATCGCAGATGACCAGTTGCAGGCATTGACACAGGAGGAATGCGATGCAGTGCTACTGCGAAAAGGAGCGCTCGTTCGCACTTATCAAGACGTGATGCTATATCTCGACGAACTGATCGAGTCGAAAGTCTGCCCCGCCTTCCGCACCGAGCATGCCTTGACGCCCCTCCTATGGGGCAAGAAGGGAAACAAGCCCGGCGGTCGTAAGCACGCCGACGAGAAGGCACTGCAGACCGCCGTGTACAGCGCTATCCGCATGATGATGCCCGGCATGCCCATCATCGGTGCCCGCGAGCCCGAACAGTTCGACGCGAAGAAGCCCGACCTGCGGCTCAGCTTTGTGCTCGATAGTGGCGGCGTGGTGGACGTGCCCATCGAGATCAAATGGTCCGACAACTCCGAGCTGTGGACCGCGCCGAAGAATCAGTTGCTCGCGAAGTACATGCTCGACCCGGCGGTTCGGAATGGTCTCTACCTCGTCGCGTGGGCCGAGGCCCGTACCGTGGTTGTGAGCCCCTCCGGCCAACGCCATGCGACACCACATGTCCTGCGCGTTGCTATCCAGGCTGTTGCGGACGCGGCCGTCGCAGGAACCGATAAGACCATCTCGGTGCATGTGCTCGACGTGAGCGTCCCAACCTAGACGGCAAGGGGCCGGAACGACCGGAACGGCCACGTCGCGGCCGGTACGCTTTGCGACTGCAGAGCGGCTTCCTCGGCCGACAGTTCGCCTACGGCAGCACCACCGCCGCCCGCGGGCGATTGACGCGAATTCTTCGCAACCGCGACGCCGACACACAGCAGTGGCAGCAGCCAGCCCTTGCCTGCTCGACGCCAGCCAACGCGTCGGTTTTCTTTAGCGAGATCAACGGGCCAGCCGCGTTCGCGTCAACGGCTTCGGTCACCACCTCGACCACGCGGTCCTTCGACACGTGGCCAGCCTCAATCAAACCGTATCGAGTCACGCAGGCGCGCATTGAGACAATCGACCAGTCACACTGCTGCACCTGGTGAAACGGGCCTGAGCCCGCTGAGTCTCAGAGGCGGGGGGAAGGAGAGCATCCATCGAACGGGGGATGCTGGGAACCCGCCCAGAATGCAACATGGCATATTTCGCCCGCAGAGCCCTCTGGGCTCCGTGACCACCTTTTCGGATCAACCGCCGCTCAGCGGGCCCGTCCCACACCTGGAGGTTCCATGGCCAAGCTAGGTCCGCTGCTGACGAATGTCCTCGACCGCATCGATCGCGCAGGCCCCGAAATGCGAACTCGCGAGCTGCTGTCCGTGGCCTCGCATGTCGATGGTCCCGATGCCGGCGAGAAGCTCCCCGTCGTCGTACAGCTAGCGAACCGCAAGCCGCGCCGCGGCGAGGTCTGGGCGGAGTACAAGGAGAGAGTCGGGCCGGAGCTGCGGCGGCTCAACGAGGCAGTCTCCGGCGGGCATGGACGGCCGTTGTATCTGGCGAACGGACTAGCCGCGAGCTTCACTCCCGAGCAGACCAAGGCAATGGCCGCGATCGAGTCGATCGAGCGGATCGAGCTGGACCCACTCGTTGTCCCCACGCTGATGGACGATGTAGGAGTCGACGTCAATCTTTCGGGGTTTCACAACCGTCGTGGTGGCCTAACCGGACGCGGTGTTCGCGTGGCGGTGCTCGACTCCGGGATCGACACGCAGCACCCGTTCCTGAGCGTCGCAGATTCGACCGAGACGTGCGGAGAGCATTGGGACATTCCGGGTAATCACGGCACACACTGTGCGGGTTCGATCGCGTCGCGAGATGCGACGTTTCCAGGCATGGCCCCGGACGTCACACTCCTCAACATTAAGGTTCTACGGTCCGACGGGGCTGGCACGTACGGAAACATCAACCAGGGGGTCGATGCGGCACTCGATCGGGACGCGGAGATCCTGTCGATGAGCCTGGGCTTCAATCACCTGCCGGCGTGGTCTGACCGGGGTCACGGTTGGGTGTGCACCGACGGACGTTGCCCGCTTTGCACCGCGGTCGACAACGCCGTGTCGTTGGGCGTGATCGTGTGTGTTGCTGCGGGGAACGAACACTCACGTGCCGATGCTTTGCGCGGCTTCGGGTATGGCGCGAGCTTCGACACCGAACTGGGCTGTCCCGGCCAAGCTAGAGGGGCCATCACCATCGGCGCGATCACCAAGCGGAGCTTCCTGCCAGCCGACTTCAGTAGCCGAGGGCCCACGTCATATGGTGAGGCAAAGCCCGATCTGTGCGCGCCGGGCGTGAACGTGATGTCGACCATTCGCGCGCCGAGGCTCGCCGATGGAAGCCTGGTGTCGAGCCCATCACGGGGTCAGTTGTTCGGCCGGTTGAGTGGGACATCGATGGCGACCCCCATCGTCGCAGGCGCCGCCGCGCTGCTCGTCGAGCTACGGAAGTCGCTAAGTCTCCCGACGACGCCGGCCGCCATCCGTCACGCGTTGTTACACACTGGCGTTACGGCGATGGCATTTCCTCACAACGTCGTGGGGCTGGGGAGGCTGGACTTATCCCTCATGTAGCTTACTGTGGCATCATGAGTTCCACAGCATGGCTAAGGAGTCCTGACATGCTCCGGACCGATATCGAGAAGCTTAGACGGCTCGGGCTGACCGAGATCTCGTCACAGGGTGAACAGGCCATCAGGCTCACCGCGCAATGTCGCGTGTCGATGTTCGAAAGGGGTCGGCATGAACGTCGTGTCCTACTCGAGGAATGGAAGTCCGGGCTAGAGAAGAAGCTTCACGCCTTCCGTAGCGACGTGGTTCCGAACAGCCTTTCTTTGACAGCGCAGACCGTCGAGTTGGTCGTGCCGATCAATGAGGTTCAAGCTGTTGATTCGGCGCTCTCGGCGGACGACGTTCGCGTCGATATCCTGATTCCGAAGCAGGTCGTGCAGGCCGCTTCGTAAGGAATTGATTGGGGCGCTGAGCGGGCTGTCTGCCGAGCTACGGTCACAGCATCGTCTCGATGACCGAGATAGTCAGGCCGACTTCGTCGGTCTCTTCGGAAAATGCAAAGTTGAACTCTGACCTCATGGATCAGTGGATTCGACTTTTTGCTTTCGCAGGTCATCAATCAAGAATTCCCAAGGCCGGGCGGCCCGTTCTGCGCGCGCAATCACGAAATCTCTAGCCATTATCCGTCATGGTTCCCGCGAATCTAGGCGCTCCGTCTCGGTCACCTCGCAACAGTTTTCCGACCAAAGTCATCGCGGCCCGGTGTGTTCTCAAGACCTAGAGTTGATACGACGACACAGCTCCAGGAGTCATGACATGCGTCAACACCAGCCCGAAGTTCACGAGCAGGCCGCGGACGCTCAGGCCTTGCTCTTCCTGAGAATTGCGATGGTCATGCAAGTGACCGGGCTGGGTCGGTCGACCATCTACCGACTCGTGGCCGAGAATAAATTCCCGTCGCCTGTGCGGCTGGCCAAGCGTGCCATCGCGTGGCGCCGCATCGACCTGGAGCGGTGGAGCGAAGGCCGCCCCACCGTCACGCACTGAGGCGAACTCATGCGCGGCGAACCGCCGATTCGGCTTCAACACCACTCTGCGCCTCTGTCATACCGGCAGCAGCAGCTTCAACACTACGCCCATCAGAAGCACTGCCGCCGCCACTCGGCCCCAGCGCCAAGTCGTGAATCGGTATCGGTGGTTCAACCACAGCGCCCGGTGCAACCGGCCAATGGCGCACAGCAGAGCCACGGCTGTGATAACTGGCCCCACGACACCAACTGGCCTCGGCACCTGGCTGAACCCGATCACCCACAGGAGCGGCCACGCAATGGCATCAGCGGCCGCAAGCAAGCGCCGACCGGGCCAGTACGGCGCATCCGGTCGTGGTGTCCGTGCATACAGCAGCCACATGATTGACTCCGATCGTGATCGAGCGAGCAGGTTTCAACCCGCCCGCTTGATCACATCACCCCGGCAGATGTCGCAGCGGTGCCGGGAGCCAGCGCTTGCCGGCCAAGCGCGACGCTGCTTTCACCACCAGCACGTCCTTCTTCATTGCACCGATGCCGTCACCGACAAGGTCGGGGCCGACCTCCTTGAGTGCCTCAATGATCTGGGCCTTGCGCACATGGTTCAAATAGCCCTGTGCCGTCGGCTCCCACCAGTCCGCCATGTTCAGACCAACGGCCTCGGCAAGCGCATTCACTTCACCCGCTGCACCAGTGCTCGGCAGTGCGTTCAGAGTCGATGCAGCACAGAGCGCCAGAAGATCCAGCACGTCGGCCTGCGGCAAGGCGATCAACCAACCCAACCATTCGCGCGGCTGTTCGGGCAGTCGCTCCTTCCACCCCAATTTCGCAGCCTCCAGCGCCTCCCAGGCGGGACTCTGGTTCAGGTCGTCGGCGACCGCTTGCAGCGCGTGCGCCGACAGCTGTGGCGTAATCTGCAACGCCGACCCGGCGCGTCGGTACTCGCCATCAAAGACTCGCTGCACAAAGACATGCGCCAGCGCCGCAAGTGCCACACGTGTGCTCCGAGCCAGCGTGACCTGCAGGGCCATCGTGCGATGTGCAGACAGCCGTCGCATGAGGCTGTCGCTGCAACCGGCTGCCCTGCTATCTGTGTCGTCGGTGCCCGATGCGCCGTCATGCGACGCTTCGCCATGGTCGCGTTTCATTGCCTTGCCCGCGGCCTTCTGCGACAACACCAAGGCCTTTCGATCCACCTCGCGCACAAGGCCCCTGATCACCTCCGCATCGCCTTCTCGGCTGACCGTGACGATCACGCCCGAATGCACCATCGCCTCCGTTCCCCAGACCTTCATGCCATCGTTGATCGCCTTGCGCCGCGCTGCGATGTCCTGCTCTTCGAGGTCGATGCACTCCGCTTCCTCGGGCGCCCAGTCGGACGCCGCTTCCAGTGCACGAGACTGCCGGTCCAGTTCGGTGCCACGCCGAGACAATTCGGCCAGTTCGCCCCGCTCCTGCGGCGTTGGTCGGCGCATGCTGTGCTCGCTGGGAGTGAACTGCCGCAGGGTATGTGAATCCACCTCGACCCGCGCCTCCACCCACGCCCAGCCTTCCTCTCGCACCGCTGCCGCGATGGCCTCCAGCTTCTCCACCGCCAGCCGTTGCAATACAGCGGGGTCGGACAGGAACCGGCTCCTGTCGTCGTCAAACAGGTCGCGCCGCACGACGCCCCCGGCTTCCTCGTAGGCCTCGATGCCGACGAAGCGCACGAGAGCGTTGCCTGCGGCTTCGATCTCGCCGACCGTCAGCGTGCGCCGCAACGCGGCCGGTGAGCGATCCCAGGGTTGGGCATCAAACCAAGCGTGCTCCTGTGCCGCGTGGTCGTCACTCAGCGCCAGCGCCATCAACTGATCGAGGTTGATCCCGCCTTGCCGATAGAGGGCCAGCAACTTCGGCGACACGGCCGACAGTTTCAGGCGCCGCCGCACTGTCAGCGGAGACACCCCGAACCGCACCGCCACATCCTCGATGCCCTTGCCCTCGTCGATCAAGGCCTTGAAGGCTTCGAACTCGTCGGCGGGATGCAGCGCCTCTCGGCCGCTGTTCTCGGCCATGCTCACTTCCAGCGCACGCTCGGGTGGCACCAGCTCGCAGATCACCTCGTGCGTCTTGGGCAATCGCCCCCGCTGTTGCAACAGCAACAGCGCCCGCCGCCGCCGCTCACCGGCCGCGACTGCGAACCGGAGCTTGCGCGCCTTGCCGCGACCCGCCATCTGCTCGGTGACAACCAGGTTGTGCAGCAGCCCCTGTGAGTCGATCAGCGCCGCCAGCTCTTCGATCTGCCCTGCCGTGTGCCGACGCACGTTGTACTGCGATGGCACGAGACTCGCCAACTGCACCGACAGCAACTCCTTCGTGTGTTCCATGATGAACTCCAATCGTTGATGATGATTCGAGAGACCTGGGGTGACAGCTCATCACGGCGGCACGCCGGGCCACGGGAGCGCCCAACGCTGCGGGTGCGCGGCAAGCGTTCGTAAGAACTGTCGCCCCGCGGGTTTTTTCTCGATGTCGCTTCGCATTGCCACGTGATAGCCCTTCCAGTTCCTCAAAGCCCCTGCCCTAATTTCCGAGGGAGCCGGGTGTGGCTGTTGATCCCTCGGCGTCGGGTGGGCTGTTGAGCTGAGTTCTGCCCCGCATTCGTCGGTCGCCGTGCGAGACCAAGAGCGCCGCGATGAAGCGCGGATGCAAGGGCACCGTGGAATAAATGGAAGGGGCCCGCCAGAGCGAAAGCGTCGGCGGGAAGGCGGCCGTTTATGCCGCGAAAGGCCCTTGTGTCCGCGTGCGCGGCGCTACGGTTCGCACATGAGGCGAGCGGCGAATGGGGGGCTGCTCAACCGGGCCGACGAGGGATGAGGACGCTCGCAGGGAGACATCCCGAAGAGCGGCCCCTGTCGAGTGCCCGAACAGCTCGGGCACTCATGCGTGGAGATTTCGGGATGCCGAAAGACGGAGCCAGCTGTAAGGACGAGCAAGCACCGATACATTGGCTTGGTTGACAAGCACGGCCACCCGCTCTCGAATGCAGTCGTGCGACGCGCCGCGAGGGTGCGGCAGACCGGAGCGAGTCAGATGCTGGATCGCGATCAGTTGGAGACGTTCGCCACTGTGGCCGAGGAGCAGAGCTTCGAGCGCGCGGCCGGCGTCCTCAACATCACGCGCGGTGCCGTCTCCCAGCGCATCAAGGCGCTGGAGGAGTCACTGGCGACGGTCCTGCTGGTGCGCGAGAAGCCCATCGCACCGACGCCAGCGGGCGAGATCCTGCTGCGGCACGTCAAGGCCCTGCGCATGCTCGAAGCTGCAGCGCTGAATGAATTGATGCCCACCCCCAGGCCTCATGCGCCGGTCCCGCTGGCAATCGCGGTCAACGCGGATTCACTGGCGACCTGGTTCCCGAATGTGCTGAAGGAGTTGCTGCTGAAGCGGCGCATTGCCCTGGAAGTCGTCACGGACGATCAGGACCACACGTCGGCACGGCTTGCCCGCGGGGAGGTCATCGGCTGCATCTCCACCGACGCGAAACCGGCGACCGGGTTTCTTGCTGATTGCCTGGGCGCCATGGAATACCGCTGCTACGCGACACCGGCATTCGCAGAGGAGTTCTTTCCGAACGGGCTCACCGCTCCCGCCGTGCTCGCCGCAACGGCCGTGTTGTTCAACCGCAAGGACTCGTTACATGACGAGTTCCTGCAGCGTCACTTCGGTTTTGCCATCGACCACTATGCGAAGCACTTCCTGCCGTCCCCGCTGGCCTTGCTGGAGGGCATCGTCATGGGCGCAGGCTACGGCCTCGTGCCCAGTTCGCAGGCCGCCTCCCTTGTGGACGAGGGGCGCTTGCTCGATATTGCGGCTGATGAGCCCGTGATGGTCGACCTGTATTGGCACCACTGGGAGCTGGAACCACCGCTGGCACACGAGATCACGAGCTTGATCGTCAGCGTCGCTCGGGGACACCTCACCCCTTCTGCACGCGCGGGGCCGGGTGCGGCCAGCGGTGTATCGATCGTTAGCGCCGAGGACCGGAAGCCCGGCGAATCCAACCGCCCGTAGTCAAGGCCAGAAACAACGCCGCTGCCACCGAGGCGCCGAGCCCACATGCGAGCGAGACGATGTCGGCGCCTTTGACCAGCCAGCCGGCCCAACCGGCCAAGTAGGCAGCCAGCGATGCCACACCTCCCGCCGTCATGATGATGCCGGCATGTGCGGGCGTCATCGCAATCCGCATCAACAAGGCCGCGAAGCACAAACCGACGCTCGCGATGTAGATCACGTTCACCGACACCATGGTGTCAACGATGCCCTGACCGCGCGCGGCAACTGCGGCACCAAGCGCGAGGGCCACCATAGCGAGCACAGGGGGCGAGATCGACCGCCGCCCGGGACCTGCCGCTGCGAGCGCACTCGTCATCGCACGGAGGATCGCCGCACCCGATCCGAGGGCTGCGGCCGACAGTGCGACCAGCATGACCTTGTCGGCACCCTGGCCGACCGATCCGGCCACCCGAGCCAGCAGCAACGGCACCACTTGCTTGGCGTCGGCAACGTCCGTGAGGGAACCGGCGTGCTGCATCGTCACGACCACTGCCGACGGCAGGAACCCGATCAAGATCAGTCCCAGACCGGCCAGGATGCAGCCCAGGATCGCAGCCGATGGGGTGCGTGCGGCCAGAACGAACTGGTGATAGTCGGCACCGGTACAGACCAGCAGCCCCACGGCCAGTGTCATTGCCAGCAGCCGGGCCGGGTCGATGGTCGAGAGATCGTGCACGAACGTCGGTACGGCGTGGAGGTAGAGCCCGACTCCCCCGCTGACGACAAGCGCATAGGCGAGCACGAGCCCGCTCGCGAGCAGGCACAGCGCAAACACGCCGGACGCAAAACCGAGGTCCAGGCGCGAGGCGCCATAGATGAGCGCCAGCATCACCAGATAGGCCGTCAACCCGCCCAGGCCGAACAAGTGGATCACGGCCACGCCGCCCTGGATCTGTGCGGCAAGGACGCCGGCCATCCAGACGAGAGACAACAGCGCGACAGCACGCTGCACGCTTGGGCCGTAGGCCCGTCCGAACAGGTCCCAGACCGGCAGACCCACCGCCCAGAGGTATCTGGCGAACGCGGCCAGGACCAGCATACCGAGCGCCGTTGCGATCCCGTAGACGCTGCCGGCCATGCCGTGTTTGACCGCCAATTCCCCCGAACCGAACAGAAAGCCGATGCCGTAGCTGGCAGACACCAGCAATGCTGCGACCTGCAGACTGCCCAGCGCACAGTTCGTCATTGGGACACCGAGGCCTGCCACGCGCGGGTCACCGCATAGTCACCAGAGAAGTAGGCGTGGCACACATGGGCCTTCGCCTGGTACGCAGGCATCTGGCGAAACAGGCGGTGGGCCTCCGGAAGCCGGTAGTACGGAACAGCCGGCAGCAGGTGGTGAGTCAGGTGGTAGCCGTTGTTGCGGGGGTGGATGAACTGGCGCCAGAAGCCGTGGCAGGCCATGTCGCGGGTGAACGTGAAGACGCCTCCAGGTCTCAGCCCGAAGTGATCGCACATCTCGCGGAACGTCGTGATGAGATGGAAGATGCTTGCTCTGGCTGCGAGCCACAGGAGCATGAAGGTTGTCGCGAACTCGGCACCCGCGAGGGCCACCAACGCAGCCAGTCCGGTCAGCCACCAGCCAGCGATGAACAGCTTGCTCGTGCGCGCAACGTCGCGCGCGACCAAGTGGCCTGCGAACGAACCCAGCCAGGCGGGCCACGAGCACACGTGGCGAGCAAAGCTGGCACGCCAGTGCGGTGGTGGGCGATCCGGTATGGACAGGAAGTCGGGATCTCGCCGGTCATCCCCCAGCGCAAGGTGGTGCCTGAAATGAGCCTCCCGATAGCTCGTCAGGCTGGCGAACAGCAGCGGGGCGACCAGCACGCGCGCCATCAGGTCGTTTCGAAATCGGTCACGCCACAAGTTGCGATGACCGGCGTCGTGCAGGATGTTGCCGAGAGCACGCTGCCTATTGGCGATGACGCAGACGGCCAGCGGCGCAATCCAGTGGTTCAGCCAGGCGACAGCACTGACGCTGGCGAAGACGATGACCCAGTCGATGGCAATATCCAGCAAAGGGCGTACCGGGCTCAATCGCAGCAGGCTGCGGTGCGCCCCGCCCCGACTGCGCAGTTGCGATCCGAGCTCTGCAATGTCCGAAAGGACTTCCGAATGCGACTCCATTCTGAAGACTCCTTCTTCGCCACATCGCACCGGCGGCGAATCGGCAGCGGGATGGCGAAGCCCAGCGGCTTGGTGTTCCCACTGGCGCCAAACGGTATCAGGCGATTCAGCTCAACTGATGACGTTTAGGAATTTTGCCGGTCCGTCAGACACGCTAAACGAGAGCAGGCCGAGGCGGTGATTTCAATGCCGAAGGCCCATGCCGCGGTGTCAACGAACGCTGATAATGTTTGCGCCCATGCGGAGACACGTGAGCTACCTGAGGAGAACATCGGATGACCGGTGAAAGCGATCTAAGAAGACTGCAACAGCACATGGCACCTCAACTGCATCCGCAGACATTCGTGTACTGCAGCTTTGCGGATTTCCAGCTCCCCCAAGGTCTCAGCCCGATCTGCACCTTCAGTGAAGCCGAGGGGCTGACAGCGATCGTCGAGCGTGCTCAGGCCGAACGTGCCAACGTGCCGCATGCGTTCGAGGCCAGACTCATTACCTTGACGGTGCACTCCTCGCTCGACGCCATCGGGTTCCTGGCCACGGTGGCCACCGCCCTCGCGAAGGCCGGCATTCCTTGCAACGCGGTAGCGGCCTTTCATCATGATCATCTGTTCGTGCCTACGGCCCGAGCCGACGACGCAATGTCGTTGCTTGCCTCGCTGGTGTCGCGTGCAGGGATGGAATCTGCCACACAGGCTGCGTATTTTGATCGGTCGTGATCGACCGGAACGCTAAGTCGCGAGCGCTCATTTGGGCAATAGGGCCATCACCATTTCGGCGGGCCGTCTCCCATAGTTTCGCTCGGAGTGAATCTCGAATACTCGATCCACAATCGCCGACCGATGAGCCTCTAGTCGACAACTGACCTTTCGACATAGACGGCGGCAATGTGCGGTGCAGCCGACGTTCGCGGGCGAAAGATGGCCTACGCTTGCCGGAGCGGCCGTTGATGGTGAGCTGCTTTCAAGCACTTGATCAGGCCGCACTCACCTAGTGATATTCGTCGATGAACGCAGCGCCAGCACGTTCTGTTCGGCGCGCCGGCCGAAGGCTATGCGGTGATAGGGTCGTGCCTGGTCAGGCGGTGCTGGCAGAGGGCGCACCGGTTTCCGACACCTCTGCCATCAACTTGGAGGACCACGGACACCAGACCGAATTGGGCAGGAACGAGCCACCAATCTCCTCAAGATGTTCTTCGACATAGGTCACGTTGGAGTCGCAAACTTCGATCTGCAGCTCGAAGAACATGGCACTGCTCCCTGCTGTGTTGATTCAGTCGCGAAGGACAGGATCTTCTGCCATGCGATTGCGACATGCCTCGCCATCCTGCACTCAAGCGGCTCGTGCCCAGATCCAATCTTGCGACATCGATGGCGTCCTTATACCTGGACACCCCGAGTAAGCCACGGCATCGGATCGTCTAATGTAGGGATGGCGCAGCAGTCGGATTGCGACAGACTGCTGATCTCTCTTGTCGTCGCTCGGGAAGTGACAAGCTTGACATCGCGGTGACCATGGGCGATGCCTCAAAGCATCCCCCATAGAACTCCAAGATCGCAAAACTTCGCCGTCCAACGCGTGAACCTGTCTCATCTGAACCTGCGAGGCCTAAATGCCCGACCCTACTGATGAAGACCCTGTAGTCGACAACCCGACGTACATGGGCAATGTCCGCGGATTCTTTCGAGCCATAGACATTCAGCACATGGCTGCAAAGGGGAAGGATCTCGGCACCTATCAAGGGGTCAAGAAGAACGCCCTGGCCATCTATGCGCACACGGCACCGGGCAGCGACATGCCGCCGGATCCCGGAGACAAGTGGAGTGTCAACCGCCGCCAGACATTCCTCAACTGGATCATGAAGGGTTACCCTCTTGGGGTCGCAGCGGTGACTACCGAATTCGTTGACGCGGCCGCTGCTCGCGTCCGAAAGAGCCTCAATAGTCTCTCCGCGCAGGAAGCAGCAACCCTCAAGATCGCTTTCCAAGCACTGATCGACCGGGACCCAACGCAACCGGATAGCTACTTCGGTCTTGGGGCAGTACATGGTCTGCCGCAGGCCTGGTGCGCTCACCACATCGATCAGTACAACCCCTGGCACCGCGTGTTCCTGATGGCCTTCGAGGATGCACTTCGCTCGGTTCCGGGGTGCGAAGATGTCACGCTTCCGTACTGGGACATCTCGACCCCTATACCTGCCTTGCTCGCAGAAGAGCCGTTTGCCAGCTACACGCTCCCCATCGATCCAGGCGCTACTTCAGAGCCTCCGCAGGCCGGCAAGTTCTTCCCGTACACAACTCAGCGCAACGGTTCAGCAGACATCGAGAACAACCTGGTGGAATATGGTGTCCTTGAAGACATCGTCACATCCAAGGCTCAGACTGTCTGGGGGGCGTACAACGTCGGCGGCTACCAGAAGTTCAGCATACAAGCCCATGATGGTGGCCATGTGTCTATTGGACCGACAATGGCTGCCCAAGAAGTGGCGGCGTTCGACCCGGTCTTCTGGTTTTTCCATTGCAATCTCGATCGTCTGTGGCTGGCTTGGCAAAAGTCGGTGGGAGCGACGACCTTCGATGGATTCAAGTCCACCACTACGGGAGACGTGACGTGGCTCGACGGCCCTGCGCCCTTGAACAGCCTTGAGCCCTTTTCAACGACAAGTGCGCAGTCCCTTGATCTAGGCGTCGCTTACGCGGAGGAACCCGCGCCAATGAAGGAAGAACTGGTCTTCGAGAACATGGTCGGTAGTTTGGAGACTGGCCGTAGCTTCCGGATACGGCGCTCGGCTCCTGTATCGGTGCGAGTGAAGGGCATTGCACGGCTGAACATCCCCGGGTCGTTCGTGGTGCACCTGTTGGCTGATGGCCAGCCAATCGCCAAGCGCGTCTTCTTTCAGCCCAACGCCCCGGCGGCCTGCCCGAACTGCGCGAAGCAGGCACTCGTCAACGTCGACTTCCGGATTGATCAGGACAAACTTCTCGATCGTGAACTCTCCGTGACGATCGAAGTGCCCTCCCAAGGCGAGATGGGCGCGCGGTTCCCGCTGGAGGCCGCTGGCAATCCAACGGTCAATGCTCGCCTCTTGCTTGAGGACCAGTGACCACCACTTGGCTCAACTGCTCAGTGCGAGCGACCACGCGCCGTAGCGTTGGCTGTCGCGGAGTCAGCGCGCCTAGGACGCTGCGGCTGCGCGGTTCCAGGCATGGACTACTTTTTTCGATGAAAGTGGCTCAGTTTTCGGTCGGCAGTAGAAGACCACCAACCGAACATCGCTGACGTAACGGGGACTCGCCATGAACCGCAATAGAACGCAATTCAGGTTTGCTCTGGTTCCCGCACGTGGACGCGACCAGCCTGGTGTCGCCACGGCGATGGTCAAGGGCCTCCGTGCCGTCGATGCGGGGCGCATGGGCTTCGCGATGGAGGCGTTCACCATAAGCATGCCGGCCGCGTTCATCCACGACGAAGCCGCGGCAACTCCGGTCGATGCCACCTTCGAGGTGCGTCTGCAGCGGCAAGACCCACCGCTGGATCCGCTGGATGAGTTGATCCTACTGCTCCACACCGCCGCGGAGATTGAGCACTCGCTGATGGCGCAGTACCTCTATGCCGCCTACTCCCTGCCTGACCAGAGCCCACAGAAGGAGTGGCAGGAAACGCTGGTCGGCATCGCCCACCAGGAGATGGGCCACCTATTGGCCACGCAGAACCTGCTCCTTTCCGTCGGTGCGTCGCTGAACTTCGAGCGCGAGGACTATCCGTTCAGCGATTTCTACCCGTTCCCCTTCAAGCTCGAGCCTTTGTCGGTTGCTTCCCTCGCACGGTACGTGTTGGCCGAGATGCCGGATCGCTCGAAGGTGCCCGAGGTGGATGTGGACGCCTTATGTGCCGAAGCAGGCGTCGATCATCAGATTCCGCGTGTCGGCGCGCTGTTTGTCGCAATCGCCGAGTTGATCGGCGAACTGAGCAGCGATCCTGTCTTCGCGGACAGCCTGCCCTTCCAGGCGGAGCCCTCCGATTGGCGCGCCGGTCCGTACGCGCTTGCCTTGCGCAAAGTGGCGTCGATCACCGAGGCCTCGCAGCTGCTGGACGCAATTGGAAAGCAGGGCGAAGGCCCCGACGAGCCCGACGAAGCTCTGCCCTCGCACTTCCGGCGCTTCTACGCGATGTACGTGGCCGCCAAAGCACACGTTGGCAGCACGGGTCAGCCACTGTCCGATGCGCTACCTACGAATCCGACGGTCCACGATCCTCAGGCCCCAGGCTACTTGCAACAGCCCATTGCGCGCGCCTGGGGCGCTGCCTTCAACACACGCTACCGCATCTTGCTGTTCACGCTGGAACACTTGCTGTCTTTGTCGAACGCGGACGCGACACGGGGGCGGATGCGCGGATGGGCCTTCGACGACATGAAGGCGGTGCACGATATGGCGCTGCTGCTCAAACAGCGGCCCCAGCATGAACCCCTGCGAAACGATGAACTAGGGCGCGCCCGGGTCGCAGGCGCGCCATTCGAAATGCCACAAACGCTGCAGATGCCAAACAGACCCGTAGACAGGTGGCGTGAGCTACGCAACTTGATGCGGTTTCACCTGGAGCAGCTGAGCGGCCTCGAACGCGATGACGACCTCGCCGGTGATTTGAGCGCGGACATTCGAGAACGCCTGACCTTCATCTCAGACCAACTGGAGCAGCCATGAGCATCTCTTCATTTCCTCGCCTCTACCTCAAGGGAGAGATATCGTTCGATCCGAGCCTATCCAACAATTTCCCCGCGTACAACCAAATCGATGTCACTCTGGACAAGGATCAGCTCAGAACCCTGATGCCGGGAGCGACCACCCCCGACGAGTTCCGCAAGGGCCTTCATCAGGCGCTGGCCGGCAGCTGGAATCACTTCGGCACACACCGCGCGGTGTTCGAAAAGAGCATGCTCGTTACTGGCGTGTCCCTCATGCCGGGCGTGATCGACACCGCCGATGCCTTGGTCCAGAAGCAGGTCCAGATGAAAGGCAAGCTCGTGGATCTGTCGCCTCACACCGACATGGGCACGCAGGTGTTCTTTGATCAGATCCAGTTTGGCGGCGTAGGCGCAGGTCTCCAGCTGACCCGACGTAAGCGGATGACCTGCCGATTCTTAAATATGCAGCGCAATGTAGGTCCAATGCCGTCCCCAGAATGGTCGGGGGCCTACTTTGCGAGCGGCACTTGGGAGGTCGCGTTCCCAAGAGATGGTCTGCGCTTGCAAAACCCCGCAGCTTCGTCATTCCTGACCGCGCTCGAAACGCTACTGGCCAGTAGCCCGAGCGTGTTGGGGGTTGCGTTCCGGTTTCGGACTTACCGCACTCTCTACTATCAGAACGGAATCAAGAACACGACAACGGAAAGGCCGCGCACGGGCAAGGAATTGCGGGAGTTCTACGCAGACGACAAGAACTTTTCGAACCCGGCGTATTCGATGATCGTCGGTTCTCTGTTCCCATGGGTGGAAGGCGATCATGAGGGCCATCCAGGCGGCCGCATTGTCGGCGCTAGCCGCGATGTACCCAGCCTTAACGGCGCGCGGCCTGCCAAACTCGGCACCGCCTTTGTCGAGATCAATGCCGCCGCGCGGCGCATGACGGTCGACTTCGGGGACCTTGTGCCTGAACGGGACAAAGACTTGAGCAAGGATGATGTTGGCGCCATTGCTTTGGTGGCTCAGGACGGTGATACGAGTGTTCCACTCCTGGCGATCCAGCCAGCAGACTACGCCCAGCCGGCCTACGAACGCGAAGCGGGTCTGTTCGATGTCGACCTGGTACACCTGACGACGGACCAGTGGACGGCGGTCCAGCGCGGCACGCTGCAGGTTACGGCCCAAGCGACGGTTGCGATGGTCGAAGTCCCGCTTGTGGTGGTCGTGGAGGACAGGGACATCTACGCAGACCAGGGCGATGACGTCTCCATCTCGATACGCGTCATGCAGCGAGGCCTCCCTGCGCCAGTCGGCACCCAAGTCCTCGTGGAGGTCTACGACCTAGGCGATGGGGCGACCAAATTGCGCGGGACGTTGGCGGTTGACGCTGCGGGCCACGCTACAGCGGTGGTGCCAGCAGCGGGTAGCCCCTCTATCGTGGCGGTCGCTTTCCGGGCGTTCCTGGCCGGTGAGCCTGAACCGGCTGGAGCGCTGGTAGATCCGACCGACCTCAACGCCACGGTCAACAGTTGCGCGCTCATCAGGACCTTGCCGTTTGACGACAAGCTGGAGGCTGACACCAATGATTCGCAGCTCACTTGGAGTTGGGTGCACGAGAACATCCTCTCGGTGTGGTCCGTCACCAATCCGGTGATGGCCAGGACCAGCGGGCCGTCCATCAACAAGCCTCTCCACGACCGCGCCACCATGGAACAGCACGCCGCTCGCATCAAGAAGGTCATTGCGCGCGGCAACATCGAGTCCGATTCCTACATGCCAGTGACACGGGACCTCTCGCGTGGCAAGCGCCGGCTACTCGAGCGATGGTGCGACTTGGTCATCGCCGGGACCGCACCGCACGAGGAGCTCAAGTTCAAGGCCATCAGCCTTCCTACGTTGAGCAAACGGGTGGCGAGCGAAGAGTGACGGTTCCAGCAAGTGCACCGCACCTGAAAGCCGATGCACCGAAGCTGCGGCCCAGAAAGGCGACAGCTTACCGAGCAAGCATCGACCGCCGGAGCCATTGGAATGCACCCCAGCTCACAGCGGGCAAACACGCTGCCATGAACGCCAGGAGCGCGGTCGATGAGCCCGCCTGGTGCAGGCCCAGCCAACCCACAAGGCTGTAGGCGATCGAGACCAGCAGCGATGACAGTGCTGCCACGGAAAGGGAGGGTAGGAACGGCATGCCCACGCTACCAGCGAATAGCGCAGTCACCTCGGCCAACACGGGAACGGGCCTGGACGCGGCGATCCAAAGCAGGCTCGCCGGCAGGCGCTTGGATGCAAATGCGTCCCAGGTCTGTTCGCCAACCCACTTGCGAAGCCGCGCGGCAGGCAGCAGCCGGCCGAAAAGGAAGCCGACAGCAAACGCCCCGACCATCCCCGCAAAGATGGCTAGCCCTCCCAAAGTTGGGCCGAGAAGAAAACAAAGGCTTATCGATACCACGCTGCTGGGAATCGGCAAGAGGACATCTGCCACCAGCAGGCCAATCCCTATCAGGGCGATCGCCCATCTCGTTGCCTGGCCCTGCACGAGCTGAGGCGCGCTGGCATCCATCTGATCGCCCCAAATCACAAACGGAACGATGACGAATGCGAAGAGCACCAGAAGAACAACCAACATCCTGCTCCAAGGCACGAGTCTGCGGAACGCTTCATCCATCAGGGCCTCCCTCGCTGGCGCAAAAGCGCCACTGTGTGTGTGAGCCGCGTAGAGCAACGCGGCCCAGGTTGTTCAGATCGCGCCAAGCCCTCAAGAAATCAGTCGGAGTGTCTCGCCCCGACGGGCAGTCGCAGGATAGGGCAATGCAGCGACTTGTTCAAATGGCGCTCTCGCAAGGGGCCTGGACCTGGCGCTGCGCCTTGGTAGCGTGCATCGCATGGCTCGGTCACCTCGAATGTGTCGCTGCGCCAGACGAGGCTGCGATGTCCGTGCCACCGAAGTCGTTGGACCGGGTGACCGTCATCGGCACGCGGGTGCCATCGACCCTGGGCCAGGAGACCGAGGGTCTGACCGTGATCACGCGCGAGCAGATCGAGTTCATGGGCGTGGCCAACGGTGCAGACCTGCTTCGCCAAGTGCCCGGCGTGCAAGTGGATCAGCTCGGCGGGCCCGGCGGGATGAGCTTGGCCTACATCCGTGGCAGTGACCCGAACCATGTGCTCGTCCTGGTCGACGGCGTGCGCGTGAACGATCCGACCAACTCACGAGGTGGCGGCTTCGACCTGTCGAGCATCGATCCCAGCGAGATTGAGCGCATCGAGGTCCTGCGTGGCGCGGCATCGTCGATCTACGGGGCCGACGCTATGGGTGGAGTGATCAACATCATCACCCGCAAGGGCGAACCCGGTGGATCGGCAAGCGCGGCCGCCGGCGGGCTGGGGTACCGTGCCCTGAGCGCTAGGACGACCCTCCAAGCCAGCGGCGGAAGCTGGTTGTCGGCGTTGGCTTCGACGCTGAGCGATGGGCGGGACAGCGAGGGCGGCAGCCTCAAGTTGAACAAGGTGGCCATCGCTGGGCGCGCGGTCGTCGCCGCGGGCGCGCGCGTGGATGTGCAGTTGCGCCACGCCGAGCGCACCAGCAGCGCCTTTCCCGATGACAGCGGCGGCATCGAGCTCGCCGTGATCCGCACGCTGGAGCGCAGACGGTCCAACGGGACGTCGCTTGGCATGCGCGGCGTCGCTGACGTGCAAGCGTGGACACTGTCGTTGGAGGGAACAGGCTTCGGGCATCAGGAAGACATCAAGTCGCCAGGTGTGGCTCCCGGTTTGCGAAGCGCTTTCGGAATCCCCGCGTCAAGCTCAGCGACCCGCTACCGCAGAGGCAGCGCGCTACTCAGCGCAGTCAGGCACATGAGCGGCGGCAGCGAACTCGCCCTGGGAGGCGAGTTCCTGCGCGAGCGCGGCACGTCCAGCACGGTCTACGAGTTGTTCGGCATGCAGATCCCCGCCGACTTCGACCTGCGACGTGACACGCGGTCGGCCTTTACCGAATTCAAGTGGGTCGCCAGCCGGGCGTTGATCGTTCGCGCAGGCCTTCGGCGCGACGCCGTTGACGGCAATGGATCTCACACCAGCCCGGGCATCGGGGTCCGCTACAACTTTGCGGGGCTCGACGGGGACCTCACCGCGAGCTACTCCAAGGGATTCAAGCCCCCCAGCTTCTTTGCCCTGGGCTTGCCGCCAGCGCTAGGCGGCAATCCGACGCTCAATGCGGAGCACAGCAAGGGCCTGTCGATCGGCTATGAGCAGCGCCTGCCTGGCGGCCTGGGCGAAGCATCGATGGCGGTTTTCAGGAGGAAATACACCGACCTGGTTACCTTCGAAAATGAGACCAACCAGCTTGTCAATGCGGAGCACGTGGACGTCAAAGGTCTCGAACTCGCCGTCCAGGTGAGGGCCAGCGCGTCGCTCAGCTTGCAGGCGCACTACACGCGTCTCCTCAGTCATGTGAGCCCCAGCAATGAGCCGCTACGTCAACGCCCCGGCAAGAGGGGCGGCATACAGGCCACGTGGCAGTTCGTGGAGCGCGCGCGGCTGGTCTGGCGCCTGGAATACGCTGATCAGATCTTCGATTCGTCGATACCGACCGGCAACCTGTTGCTGCCGACTTACCTTCGCAACGACTTGGCCTTTTCCTACGAGGCGAATCCAAGAGTGACGGTTTCGGCGGCCATCGACAACCTGGCTGACCGCGACAACCAGTGGTACGTCGGCGCCCGAGCGCAAGGGCGCCGCGCCCGGGTAGGTGCCAGCCTTGCTTTCTGAAACCGGGTCGGTCGTGTTGAACATCCGAGCCTTCTCGCCTGGGACCGAGGATGAACCCGGAATCTATGGATTCACTGCTAGTCCGAACTTTGCGCGCGTGGCTCCCATCGAGACGCGGCAGATCTGGTTAGCGTTTCTGAACCCGATGCAGTTCTGGTCGATGCGACGCATGAATCGTTGACATCGCGCAGGCCTCATGGCTACGCTCGCGCCAAATCGCTTGTTGCGAAGACTTGCGATGTGTGAAGAAGCCCGTTCAGTGCGGGCCGAGAAAAACCGCCTGTCCGAGCGGGGTCACGTAGTACCGAAATCAGCTTGGAGCAGGGTATGCGCCGTCTTCACAAGGCGCCAGCCGCGAATCTCGCGGCATCGAAGGCGTTGGACTTGTTGAAATCTCGCCAGATCGAATCGGCGGCCCCCGGCTCAGTCGGAGCGAAATCGTGAGCCACGCGGCACGCACGGGCAAACCGCAGCGTGCCGCTCGCGTTTCACCGCTCGTGTCATCGCACGACTCCGGCACCGGCAACAGCAGAGCGTTGAGCGCGCAGGATCGTCAGGGCGCGATTCAGTTCTTTCTCCAGCGAGTCACAGGAGGCCTCTATGTCGAACGCGAAGAGATCCCCAAACGCGGACTGCGCACCACGCAGTCAGTCGCCTTCTCCGACCTCGACAGTTTCAACCGATGGTGTGACGACGATCCCATCCGTTTCGAGCACCCCATTCTTCACCGACAACTCAAGCGCGAAGGCGAGGAACTCTGGCGAGCCGAGGCCCGGCCAGACGAGCATTGACGCTGTCTCGCTGGCCCTCCGCGTTTCATCGACCGACTATCTGGATCGGATCGGCGGCGTCGCCGAACAGATATCGGAAGCCACGGAGCAGTCGGCCGTGCAGCGGCTGCTTCGCGAAGGCACCGATGTCCTCGGGGCGGAGCGCGCGGTGTTCGTAAGCTTCGTGCGCGATGACGTAGACCTCTCTGCCTGCCGTTTCATGCTGGCCTGCGATCCCGCCTGGTGCCGCCAGTACCTGGACGCTGGATTGATCGCCCACGACCCCTGGCTGGCTTATGCGGCCCATCACTCAGAGCCGATCATCGCGACCATGCTGAAGATCGCCGAACCCGAACGGCAGCGCGCCGTCGAACTGGCCACCCGAAGTGGCTTCGCCTCCGCAGTTTTGGTTCCCGCCCACTCCGGCTCAGGCCATTCGCGCATCAGCCTGCTTTGCCTGGGCTCATCCACCCCCGGCTACTTCGAGGCTGGGGGGTTCGGGCGTTTCAAGTTCGGGGCCCGCACCTTGGCCTGTGAACTGCACGAATGGTGGCTGGCACGGATTCGGCGGGAGTTGATCATCAAGGCTCGGATCACGGCCGACGACCTGGAACTGCTGCGTCACGAGTGCCAGGGTCACAGCAGCAAGCGGATCGCGGCCGAACTCCACGTCAGCAAGAGTTCGATCAACTCCCGTTTTCAGCGCATGAACAGGAAGCTCGGGGTGCTCAATCGCAGAATGGCTGCGCGACTGGTCACCGAGTGCGGGCTGATCCTTCCTTAGTCGGTCGCCTCGGTAGGATCTCGGCAAGGCAACCACTCGCGCAACGCAGCAGCAATCGAAGCGGGCGCCAGAGATGGAACCCTGAGCGGCGGCAATGCATGTCGATGCGGGCAACGCAGTTCAGATCTGGCGGCGTAGGTCGCATCGAAATGCTCGCGCAACAAGCTGGGCAACAAGTCGGACGCTCCCTCAGCAGCGAGTTGATGCCAACGTGCGAGCAACCCCGCATCGGGCGGTGACGCAGATGAGGCAACGGCCTTCACGATCCCCAGATGCTCGTCACCCAGAACGGGCTCGTCCTCCCGCCAGCATTGAATCCGCTCTTGCAGGGGAGCGTCCAGCACCGCGGTGGGTGCGATGGTCAGCGCATCAGAAAGGGCCCCGGGCAAGACCAGCGAACCGAGGTGTTGATCCGTGTCGCCTATCCAAACCGGCAAGCGCGGATCGAAGCCGCGAAGGGACTGAAGCAGCTGACTCTCGAACCAGGCTTGCGGTGGTTGTGCTGCTTCCAGCGCCACCACTGAACCGTGTCGCCAGCCGGCCAAACCCTCAACGTCGAGCACTTGATGCCCAGCTTCTCGCAAAGCGTGAAGCACTCGCACCGCCTCGCTGCCCAACGATGAAGCGATCACCCTGAAGGCAATGAGACGCGGCAGCACCTCGAGCCCGGCCTGCACCCAGCGGCGGTAGTTGATCCATCCTCCGGGCAGCACATCGACCGTCCAGCCGTGCGAGCGCAGCGCCGTGACCAGCGGCAAGCTGTCGAGTCCACCACGCCCGCAGTAGACCAGGATGGCCTGATCAAGTTTGATCTTCTCGACCAGAGAAGCAAGCTCTGCCGGGAGCATCTTGTTTGCGCCGCGCTCCTTCGCAATGAAACCCAAAGGCGAGACCGCGTCCACGTCGCTGGCGGTCAGCGGCCCGTTCGACGGGCGGGGGGGCGTCACCTGTATGGCCCCAGGGATGTGGTCCTCCTCGTAGGACGCGCGAGGCCGCACATCGATGACCAGCGCGTAGTGCGAGAAGTCCTGCACCTCGATCGCGTGCGGATGGACAACGCCGGCCAGGGACTCGACCCCGGCTATCGAGGCCGTGAAGGCTCCGTGCTTCGATGATTCTTGGCCCGAAGTCATCGCATCGAATGGTGGATTTGGAACCTAAAGTTTTCGACATGGCGCACACGTGGTGCGCCGCGCAATGAAGCCCCTTCCGTGCCGCCGTCGAAAGGATCCTCATGAACAACTACGCCACTCTAGACGCCACCGCTGGCGCTGCCAAGCGGGCCAACGCGATCCGATGCGCATGGCTGTTTGCCCTGGTCATCGCTCTGGCCGGATTCACAGGCCCGGCGCGAGCGGCCGATGGTTGCAAGGCGCTGATGTGCTTTGCCGCACCGAGCTGGCGCGACATTCCCCAATGCGTGCCGACCGTTCGCGAAGTGCTGCACGATCTGTCGCGCGGCAAGCCCTTCCCCACGTGTGCCATGTCAGGGCCGGCCAACAGTGCCAGCCACCAGTGGTCGAACGCGCCGATCTACTGCCCGCCGCAGTACACGCGGGTGACCGACGGCGAAAGCGGCCCGATCTACAGCTGCGACTACACCGGCGCCATCGCGGTCAACATCGAAGGCGTCTTGTGGGCACGCACCTGGTGGAGCTTTGCAGGCGACACCGTCACCGAGTTCACACCTGCGGCGAAGACGCAGCTCGGCACCTGGGACACCAAGTTCGACGACGACTACGCTGCCTGGCTGGCCGCGCAGCCGGCGCCGACACAGGCCTGCTGGTCGTGCTGAGGTCGGCATGGACATGAACACCTTCGCCTCCCTGGCCCTGGCCTGCGCACCCCTGGTGCACACGGACACGGCGCAAGCCCTGGTCGCTGTCGAAAGCGACTTCAACCCGCACGCCATCGGTGTCGTCGGCGGTGTCCTCGATCGCCAACCGCGCAATCACGCCGAAGCGCTGGCGACCGCGAACCAATTGCAAGCCACGGGATGGAACTTCAGCGTCGGGCTGGCGCAGATCAACCTGCGCAACTTCGAACGGTTGGGGCTGAGCGCCGACAAGGCGTTCGACCCTTGCGAGAACCTGCACGCGATGCAGATCGTTCTGAACGAATGCTTCGACCGCGCCGCGACGCGCGCGGCTCCGCAGATCGCGCTTCGAGAGGCACTGTCCTGCTACTACAGCGGCAACTTCGTCACCGGCTTCCGGCACGGCTACGTGCAGCGGGTAGTCCATGCCGTGCCACTGGAGCGACGACCCAGCAGCGTCCCGCCATGAGCGGGCCTCCGTGAACCGCGAACACCGCCCATGAACATTCCATTGAGGAAATGACCATGCACTCCATTGCTCGACTCCCGGTCCTGACGCGCGTCAGCGCCACGCTCGCCGCGCTGACCGCCCTCTGCCCACGCCTCGCGTTCGCCCAGGGTTTCGACAAGATCAACACGACGGTCACCAACGTCAACACCATCCTGGTGACGATCTCGATCGCCGTGGTCACGATTGCAATCATCTGGGCCGGCTTCAAGATGATCTTCCAGGGGGCGCGTCTGGCCGATGTCGCCAACGTGCTCATCGGCGGCACCCTGATCGGCGGCGCCGCGGCGTTCGCCAGCTACATCGTCGCCTGACCGCCGACCGGGAGCCGGGCCATGCAAGCCGAAGCCATCTACAAAGGCGCCACCCGGCCCGCCATGAAGCTCGGGATTCCGCTCGTGCCGCTGGTCGTGTTGTTCGGCACCGGCATGCTGCTGATCATGTGGTGCGGCACGCTGCTGAGCTGGTGGATCGCCCTGCCGGTGGTCGTGGCCATCCTGCCCGCGCTGGCGTGGATGCGCTTCGTGACATCCAAGGACGACCAGCGGTTCCGGCAAATGTTCGTCGCCGTGAAGCTGCGCCTGTACGACCGCAACCGCCGCTTCTGGCATGCGCGCAGCTACGCGCCCACGCCCTACCGGGGAGCCCGCGATGCTTGGCATGCTTAGAGCCAGCGGCGCTGCCGAGGGTCACAACAAGGCCGGCTTCAGGCCGCGCCATTGGACGCAAGCCAAGGCCGAGAATCCGCTCGCCCGGTTCGTGCCCTTCTCTTCTCTCGTGAGCCCGAATGACGTGATCACGCGCGGCGGCGACTTCCTGCGCGTCTGGCGGCTCGACGGTGTGGCTTTCGAATGCGCCGACGACCACCTCATCACCGAGCGGCACGAGGCTCTGTGCAGCCTGTTGCGCAATCTGGCTGGCGGCCAATGGGCGGTCTGGACGCATCGATTGCATCGCGCCGTCGGAGATGCTCTGCAGGAACCGACGGCACCCGGATTCGCGCGTGACCTTTCCCGGGCTTACCACGCGAAGCTCGGCGAACGGCCGATGATGAGCAACGAGCTGTACCTGACCCTCGTCTACCGACCGAATGCCTCACGGATGAGCCGTGCGCTGCAATCAACGCAGCGAACGCGCGCCACCATCGCCGAAGCGCACGTCGATGCCATGCGGGTGATGCAAGAACGCTCCGCCCTGGTGGGCCGTGTGCTGCGTGGGTTCGGACCGCAGCTGCTCGGCGTGCGGCAACAGCGCGGACGCAGCTACTCCGAGGTCGGCGAGTTCCTGGGCTATCTGGTGAACGGCTGCTGGCGTGCTATCCCGATGAAAGCAGGTCCCCTGTACCGGACGCTGCCAACCACCCGCCTGTCCTTCGGCGGCGACAAGCTGGAGCTGCGCCAGGGTGACCGGCAGCGCTATGCGGCGCTGGTCGATATCAAGGAGTATGCGGATGCCGTCGAGCCGGGCATCCTGAACTCGCTGCTCTACGAAGCCAGCGAGTTCATCGAGACGCAGAGCTTCTCGATCCTGCCTCGGCGCGAGGCGATGCGCGCGCTCGAACTGCAGCGCGATCAACTCATCGCCAGCGACGATGTCGTCGCCACCCAGGTCGCAGAAATGGACGTAGCCCTCAACGAACTCGGCGACGGCCAGTTCTGCATGGGCGAGTACCACTACAGCCTGGTCGTGTTCGGCGATGACATTGCCGATGCAGGGCGGCATGCGGCCCAGGCCATCGGCGCGGTCGGCGAGGCGTCGAGCCTGCAGATGTCTCCGATCGATCTGGTGGCCGATGCGGCGTGGTTCGCCCAGATGCCGGGCAACTGGCAGTGGCGGCCTCGCGATGCGAAGCTGTCCTCGCGAGCGTTCGCGGCGCTGGCCAGCGGCCACAACTTCGCGCGCGGCAAGCGAGACGGAAACCCTTGGGGCGAGGCCCTTGCGCTTTTGCGCACGCCATCGGGGCAGCCGTTCTACCTGAACCTGCACAGCAGCCCCGATGGCGAAGACTCCGCCGACAAGAAGATGCCGGGCAACACGCTCATCATTGGATCCACCGGCGTCGGCAAGACCACGCTGGAAATGTTCCTGCTGACGCTCACGCGCAAATGGGAGCCGGCGCCGCGGCTCGTGCTCTTCGACCTGGACCGCGGCTGCGAGATTGCCATTCGGGCCCTGGGCGGGCGCTACTTCACGCTCGAAGCGGGCAAACCCACAGGGTGCAACCCGCTGCAGCGCGAACCGACGCCAGCCCGCATCCAGTTCTGGGAGCAGTTGATTCGCACCTGTATCGCCACACCGGCCATGCCGCTCCTGCCGGCAGACGAGCGGGCCATCGCGGATGCGGTGAAGGCGGTGGCGATGATGCCGGCGAGCCTGCGTCGCTTCTCGACAGTACGGCAGAACGTGCCGAAGTCGGGCGAAAACAGCCTGTACGAGCGGCTCGGGCGGTGGTGCCAGGGCGGCGCGCTGGGCTGGGTCTTCGACCAGGCCGACGATCGTCTGCTGGACCTGCACGCCGCTGCGGTCATCGGGTTCGACACGACGGAGTTCCTGGACCTGCCCGAAGTGCGCACGCCGGTGATGATGTACCTGCTGCAGGTCATGGAAGAACTGGTCAACGGCGAGCGGCTGATCTACGTGATCTCCGAGTTCTGGAAAGCGCTCGATCACGAAATCTTCAGCGACTTCGCCAAGCAGAAGCAGAAGACCATCCGCAAGCAGAACGGCCTGGGCATCTTCGACACGCAGAGTCCGTCTGACGTGCTGCGTCATGCCATCGGCCGGACCATGGTCGAGCAAAGCGTGACCAAGATCTTTCTCGCCAACCCGGAAGCGGTACGCGAGGAATACGTCGACGGCTTCGGGCTCAGCGAAGCCGAATTCGAGATCGTCCGCAGCCTCGGCGCGCAGGGCGGCCGGCGCTTCCTGGTCAAGCAAGGTCACTCCAGCGCGATCTGCGAGCTGGACCTTGCAGGCCTGAGCGATTTCGTGACCGTGCTGTCGGCCACCACCGACAACGTCGCGCTGCTGGACAGCGTGCGCGAACGACACGGTGACGATCCGTTTCAATGGCTTCCAGTTCTCCTTCGAGAGGTGCAGGATCGCAAGACCCGAACCTCAAGGAGAGCAGCATGAAGATCGTTCAATCTCTCATCCTCGGTGCCGTGATCGCGGTCGCATCGACAGCATCGCTCGCGCAATTCGTCAAGGGCAACGAGGCCGTCAAGGTGATGCCAGACGGGAGCAAACGCGTCGAGACGCCGCCCTTACCTTCCGCTTCGCTTGGGAAGACCTGTCCGGCGGCACAGGCGGGCTGCGCGGGCGGAGGTTGGTTGATGGTCGAAACCAAAGACGGCCTTGTCGAATGCACAGAGATATACGCGCGGCCGGGAACATGCCGAGCATCGACATACGGCAGCGAGAAGCGATCACGCCTCTGGGTCGTGAAGTCTGGATCGGAGTGGATGCAGTGTCAGTACCCGGATTTGGCAAGCAAGTGCGTCAGCACGAAAAGCCTGCCAACGGGTGCGGTGCAGTAAGACAAAGGAGCAGACGTGTTCACCTGGGTCGGCGCACAGTTCACTTCGATTCTGAGTACCTACGTGCTTGGAGTCGTCTCAACCCTGATGACCGCCATCGCGCCGATCGCCCTGACCGCGATGACGCTCTGGGTTGCGCTCTACGGTTGGGCGGTGCTTCGTAACGAAGTCTCCGAAACCGTCCCCACCTTTCTCTGGAAGGTATTCAAGTTCGGACTCGTGCTCGCGTTTGCGCTCCAGTCAGGCTTCTACATCAGCAACGTCGCCGAAACGGCGGATGCGTTGGCGACGGGCGTTGCGACCACATTCCTGCCGACCGCTGCAGACCCCATGACGATTGCTTCGCCTTATGCCTTGCTCGATTCCTTCAACGACAGGGCAAGTCAACTCGTCCTGGACCTGTTGAAAGATGCTGGGATCACGCGACTCGATCTGCTTCTCGCCGCAGTTGTGTGCTCCATCGGGAACGTCGTCTTCTTGTGTATTGCGCTGTTCGTGGTGACGCTGGCGAAGCTGTTCTTGACGTTTGTCATTGCCGTCGGGCCCGTGTTCATCCTTTGCCTTGCATGGCGGCCGACCGCGCGCTTCTTCGACAGCTGGCTCTCGATGGTTCTCAACGCTGTCGTCTTGACTTGGTTCGCATTCTTTGCCCTCGGCCTGAGCGTCTACATGGGCCAAGCCATGGTACGTGTCGTGCAGGACAACGGTGGTTTCCAGGGACCAACTTTCAACGTCGTCGGCGAGAGCCTTCGCTACTGCGTCGTCATGATCCTGATGGCCATCATCTGCTTCCAGGCCCCGAGCCTCGCATCAGCTCTGACCGGCGGCGCTGCGATTCAGCAAGGGATCCAGATGGTCCAGAACGCGATGATGGTCGCGGGTCTGCGGTCGGCATCGGCGGCAAGAGGCGCCGGTCCGGCTGCAGGCGGCGGTGTCGTCCGCGCCGGGACCGGCATCCCACAGGCAGCAGGCCGCGCCACAGGCGCGATGGCCGCCGCCGGTGCCCGCTTCGCGGGAACCATGGCCACTGGCGCAGGTGCCATGGCCCGTCAAGGCTACGGGGTCGCCCGAGCGGCCGCGTACAAGCTCGCTGCCATGCGCGCGCGGGCGTAGTGCGTCTGTTTCAACCAACCTGCCAACAAGGAGCGCCGAAATGCATACACGTCTCAAGGTCGCTGCTGCCGTACTAATCGCCTTCGGCGCCAGCAACGCCCGTGCCCAAGGCATCCCCGTCATGGACATCGCCAACCTCATTCAGACCATTCTGCAGGTCCTCAACGACGTCACGGAGATCAGCAACCAGGTGCAGCAGATCCAGCAATTGCAGAGCCAGGTCGACAGCATCAACGGTATCCGCAACCTGGGCCAGGTGTTCAACAACCCGATGCTCAGGAACTACGTGCCGGCCGAGGCCTACACCTATCTCAACGCGGTCAACACATCCGGGTACTCCGGGCTGAACACAACCGCCAGGGCGCTGCGTGATGCCGGCATGGTCTACAACTGTATGGACCTCGCGGGCGGTGCGCGAACCGACTGCCAGGCGACCCTTGCTCAGCCCTATCAGCAGAAAGGCCTGCTGCAGGACGCGATGCGATCTGCATCAGGTCGGCTTTCGCAGATCAACTCGCTGATGGATCAGATTAACGGGACCAGCGACCAGAAGGCCATCCAGGAAATCCAGGCGCGCATCGGCGCCGAGAACGCGCTGCTCGCGCACGAGGTGTCGCAGGTGCAGATGCTGCAAGGCATGGCCGACAGCGAAGAGCGCATCGCCCGCTCACGCGAGCGGGAGCGCCAGTACCAGATGCTCGGTCGCACCGGCAGGATCGCCGACTACCTCCCCTGATCGGACCACCCATGAACGCCGTGCTCAGCCCGGGCAGAGCCGCTGCATTGCCTGATCGCAGCCGCGACACTGCCGATGCGAACGCGTCTGTCCACCTCGATGCCAATCGCGCGTGGGAGATTGACCGCGCGGTGATGCTGGAACGCTCGGAACGTCGCGCTTGGTGGGTCGCCATCGCCGGGCTGATGCTGGGCTTGATCGGCATCGCCGCCGTCTTTGTGCAGGGTCCACTGCGCCGCGTGGTCGAGATCCCCATCGTGGTGGATCGCGTGACCGGCGAAGCGACGATTCAGCAGCGCCTCGCTGTTGAAACCATCCCGCCGATGGAGGCGCTGGACAAGCACAACCTCGCGATCTTCGTGAGGGCACGCGAGGCCTACAGCTGGATGTTCCTCCAACGCGACTTCGACCAGGTGGCGCGCATGGCGGTGCCCGCCGTGTTCACCGACTACAACCGCCACTTCGAAGGTGACGGCGCGCTGCAGAAGAAGCTGGGCGCCAGCGAGGACTGGCGCATCAACGTCGTGGGCGTCCGGTTGGCCGCCTCCGGTCGCAGCGGCAACCGAGGTGAAGCGACGGTGACCTACGACAAGGTCGTGCGGCTCACCGATCGCAACCTGCCGGATGTGACGACGCGACACGTCGCCAGCGTCGTCTTTCAGTACCAGCCCAAGGTGTTGGCGAAAGAGCGCGACCGCATGGAAAATCCCTTCGGCTTCGTCGTCGTGGCCTATCGCTCGGACCCCGAGATCAACACCGCGTCACCGGGAGCGAAGCCATGAAGCGCCTCGTTTCCATCGGCGTTTTGCTGGTCGGCGCATTTGCGGCCTCGGCCGCGGATGCTGCCGACACCCAGGGCGCCGATCCTCGTTTGCGCGAGGTGCAGTACGACGCACGAGCGGTCGTGACTGTGCCGGTCAAGCGCGGCGTCGTCACACTCGTGGTGCTCGACGCCGACGAGTCCATCACCGAGGTCGCGGCAGGCCTCGGCGGCGACTGTGCCAAGGCCGAGGCCGCCTGGTGCGTGGCTGCACAGCCCGGTGGGCGCAACCTCTTCGTCAAGGCGAAGAGCACCGCCGCCGCGCCGAACAACCTCGCCGTCGTCACCGACCGGCGCACGCACTCGTTCCGCTTCGTCGTGCTCTCGGACAACGACCCGAAGGCACCGGTTTACAGGCTGGTGGTGAAGGCACCTGCCGTTCCAACTCCGACCGCGGGGCGGCTCGCCCTGCGAGACACCGCGCCGCTTGTGGCGCTCCCCGCTGTGCCGCCGCCACCTTCTCCGCAGCAAGTGATCGCCGAGCGGCTGCAGGCCAAGCCACAAGTGATGAACTCGCACTACTCGATCGCTGAGGGCGACGGCTCCGAAGACATCGTGCCAACGCTGGTCTTCGACGACGGACGCTTCACCTACTTCCGCTTCCCGGGCAATCGGGAGGTTCCGGCGGTCTTCCATGTGCTCGGCGACGGCAGCGAGACGCTCGTCAACGCCCGCATGGAAGAAGACCTGCTGGTGGTGGATCGGGTCAGCCGCCGGCTGATGCTGCGTTCCGGCTCGGCCGTCGTGGGCGTGTGGAACGAGGCTTTCGATCTGAACGGCATCCCGCCAGACGGCGGCACCACGGTGCCCGGCGTCCAGCGGGTTTTGAAAGCCGAGGCTCGCGATTCGCAGGCCGGACGGCGCCCGGGAGCATCGCAATGAATGAACGTCCCGAACCACGTGAGGAGCCCGGCATGGGATCTGGCACCAGCGCCGAGCACGACGGCAACACGATTGCGCCGCTGCCCGGCGAGCCCGGCATCCCCAACGTCGCCGAGCGGTCGCGCGGCCCCACGTCCAAGAAGGGTCTGCTGGCAGTCGGCCTGCTGATCCTCTCGCTGGTTGCCGTGTCGGCCTTCTCGATCCAGCGCTTCGCCTCCAGCGGGAAGAAGGCCGACGAGGGCGAATCCAAGCGGGTGGGGGACCGGCCGACGGCTGCGACAGCCGAACCACGTCGGCTCGACATGACCGCAGCTGCCGCATCGTCGCCACGCATTCCGGCCTTGGTGCCGACGGCTCAGGAAGTTGCCGACCCGATCGGCGTGCGGCGCACCGGCCAGGGCGCGCCCGCCACGGGCGGTGTGAAGCCCACCCTTCCGGAGGATGCGCCGGTTCTGTTGGTGACCACCCGACCGGGTGCCGGGGCACCTGGCGCCAGGCGCCCCGATTCCGCAGCCAGGCATGCGGGTGCAGGGCGAGGCCAGGAACAAGAGTCAGACCCGAACGATCCGATCGCAGCCACCACCCGCAATCTGCAAGGCTACCAACAGCAGTTGCAGGGCCTGCTCGACACACTCACCCAAAAGGCAGCGATGGCCACCGGGCAGTCGCCGGCTCCTTCCCCCATCGGAGCGACATCCCTCGGCGTGCCCCCGTCCGGCGGCCCCGCGATGGGTGGGGTGCCCTCCAACGCCAGCCCACAAGGGGGTGGCCTCTTCGGGGGACAGCTTCAAGGCTCGGCCACGCCGCGTGTGACGGCCTCGATGCTCGGCAATCGCAGTTTGACGCTGCCCAAGGGAACGGCCTTCACCTGCGCCCTGAAGACCAAGGTCATCAGCGCCACCTCCGGCTTCGTCAGCTGCCAGGTTCAGCGCAACGTCTTCAGCGACGACGGCCGCGTGCTGCTGGTCGAGCGCGGCTCGCACATGGACGGCGAGTACCGCATCGCGTCGGTGCGGCCGGGCACGGTTCGCATTCCGGTGCTCTGGACGCGCATCCGCACGCCGAACGGGGTGACGGTCGATGTCGACTCGCCCGGAACGGGCCCGCTCGGCGAGTCCGGCATCGACGGCTACGTCGACAACCGCTGGTTCGAGCGCATCGGCGCCGCGATGCTGCTGTCGCTGATCGATGACTCGGTCAAGCTCGTCATCCAGAACCAGGCAAGCGACACACAAGCCGACACCGTCGTACTGCCTTCGACCACAGCCAACACCAGCAAGCTCGCCGAAAAGGTGCTGGACAGCACGATCAACATTCCGCCCCTGATCTACCAGAACCAGGGCGGGATCGTCGGCATCTACGTCGCGCGCGACGTGGACTTCTCGTCGGTGTACGAGCTGAAGCCGGTGTCTCGATGAGTGCCTCAATGAGCGCGACCGCTGGCGGTCATGACATCGCGGCCGAGGGCTGGTGCGGCGATGCGACCTCGGTCGTCGAATTCCTGCGGCCATTGCGCGACCAACTCGATGCGCCGGGTGTGCTGGAAGTCTGCGTCAATCGACCCGGCGAGATGATGATCGAGACGGCGCAGGGCTGGCAGGCCGTCGCCGCGCCGGACCTGACCCTGGAGCGGTGCCTTTCGTTGGCCACCGCTGTCGCGACGTATTCCGACCAGCAGGTGAATCAGGAACACCCGTTGCTGTCGGCCACGCTGCCGACGGGAGAGCGGGTTCAGTTTGTCATCCCACCGGCGGTGACCCGGGGCACCGTGTCGATCACGGTGCGCAAGCCCGCGCAGTTGATCCGCAAGCTCGAGGACTTCGAACGCGAGGGACTGTTCGAACGCACGGCCATCGTTGCGCGCACAGCGGCCAGCGAGTTGCTGCCCTTCGAGCAGGAACTCATTGCGCTGAAGGAAGCTGGTCGCTACGCCGACTTCTTGCGCCTCGCAGTGCGCAGACATCAAACCATCATCGTCGCCGGCAAGACCGGGTCGGGCAAGACCACCTTCATGAAGGGCCTGGTCGAGGAAGTGACCCACCGCGAGCGACTGATCACGATCGAAGACACGGCCGAACTCACGCTGCCGAACCACCCGAACGTCGTTCACCTGTTCTACAGCAAGAACGCGCAGGGCATGGCCAAGGTGACGGCCAAGTCGCTGCTCGAAGCCTGCCTGCGCATGAAGCCGGACCGCATCTTCCTCGCCGAAGTGCGCGGCGACGAATGCTTCTACTTCGTGCGGCTCGCCGCCTCAGGTCACCCCGGCAGCATCACCAGCGTGCACGCCGGCAGCTGTGCGCTGGCCTTGGAGCAGATGTCGCTGATGATCCGCGAAAGCGGGGCCGGTGGTGGCCTGCGCATGAACGAGATCAAGTGGCTGCTGAACGTCGTGGTTGACGTGATCGTGCAGTTCGATCGCGACGAGCGTGGGCGGTTCATCTCGGAAGTCTTCTACGAACCGCGTCGCCAGCGGCTTGGGCGCTGGGACGATTCTCAATCGGTTGACGGCAGGGCCGCAGCGTGAACGGCCTCTCGTCACTCCCCCTGTCGAGCTGGCCCCTCGCACGAAAGGTTGCGGCAGGCGTCTTTGCGTGCGTCGGCCTCGTCCTGCTGGCCTGCGCCGCCGTGTACCTCTCGGCCGTGCTGTTCCTGCTGCTGAACAAGGCGAATCCGCGGCAAGCCGAGTTCACGAGCATCATTCGCTACTGGGCCCTGTACGCCGACGATGCCCCGCTTCGGAAAAAGCTCGTGGCGTCGATGATCGTGTCCGGGGTTGGAGTGGTCGGCGTACTGCCTGGCGCGCTGTTCGCGGCTTCACGGCCGCGGCGTCCGCTTCACGGTGCCGCCCGGTTTGCCAACTCCGCCGAAGTGGCGCGCGCCGGGTTGATCGGCAGTGCCAAGCCCTCGGGTCCCAGCATCCTGGTCGGACGCTATCGAGGCAAGTTCCTGGCGCTACCGGGTCAGCTGTCGGCCATGCTGTCGGCACCGCCCCGCAGCGGAAAGGGCGTCGGCGTCGTGATCCCGAACCTGCTGAACTGGCCCGACTCGGTCGTTGTGCTCGACATCAAGGGCGAGAACTTCGACATCACGGCCGGCTACCGTGCCGAATGCGGCCAGGCGGTCTATGCGTTCTCGCCGTTCGACGACGCGGCACGCAGCCATCGCTGGAACCCGCTGACCGCCGTGCGCACCAGCCCGCTGCACCGCGTCGGCGACCTGCTCGCGATCGGGCAGGTGTTCTTCCCGAACGACGGCAGCGGCACCTCGTCCGAAATGTTCTTCAACGACCAGGCGCGCAATCTCTTCCTGGGGCTGGGTCTGGTTCTGCTGGAAACGCCGGAGCTGCCGCGCACGATCGGTGAACTGCTGCGCCAGTCGTCCGGTCGCGGGCAACCGCTGAAGGCCCACCTGTCGGCCCTGATCGAGCAGCGCCGCAAGGACGGCAAACCCTTGTCGGACGAGTGCACCGACGCGCTGCAACGGCTGCTGTCCAACTCCGAGAACACACTGACCAGCATCGTCTCGACGCTCAATGCGCCATTGACGATCTTTGCCGATGCCATCGTGGACGCGGCGACCAGCGCCGACGACTTCCGCCTGGAAGACGTGCGCCGTCGGCGCATGTCGATCTACGTGCGCATCCCGCCGAACCGGCTGGCCAGTGCACGGCCGCTGCTCAACCTGTTCCTCTCGCAGCTGGTCCACCTGAACACACGGCACCTGCCGGCCCAGGATTCCAGACTGAAGTTTCAGTGCCTCATGGTGAACGACGAGTTCACGGCGCCCGGCCGCATCGGCATCATCGCTTCGGCGGCCGCGTTCCTCCCCGGGTACAACCTGCGGCTGCTGACGGTGGTCCAGGCAATGTCGCAGCTGGATTCGGTCTACGGTGACAAGGAGGCCCGCACCTTCGCCACCACCCATGGCCTGCAGATCCTCTATGCACCGCGCGAGCAGCGCGATGCCGACGAGTACAGCGCGATGCTGGGGCAATTCACCGAGCGCGCCACCTCGCGCGGCCGCAGCCGGTCGTTCAGCCAGAACGGCCACAGCTCGGTCAGCCGCAACGAGAGCGACCAGCGCCGCGCGCTGCTGCTGCCGCAGGAGTTCAAGGAACTCGGCACCGAGCGTCTGGTCGTGATCTGCGAGAACTGCAAGCCGATCCTGGGCGAGAAGATCCGCTACCACCGCGAGAAGGTCTTCACCTCGCGACTGCGGCCAGCGCCCGTGGTGCCGCAGATCGACATGGACCTGCACCTGGCCCGCGTGCAACAGCGCTGGCGTTTTGCGAGCGACGAGCTGGCGACAGGCGAAGGCCTGAGCGTCGAGGCCCTGGCGCACGACCTGACTCTGCTGCCGGAAAGGTTCGATGCGGCACCGGACAAGATTGCGGATGACCTGCTCAATTTCTTCGGCCAAGTCGCTCACAGCGGCGCCAGCGCAGGTGACTCCGGCGGATCGATCGAAGCCGTCGCTGACGAGGACGGCGTATTGATGTCGCACGAGGTTGAACCCGATCGTCGGACCTTGGCGCCCAGCCTGCCTTGACCCATGCACTGGAGACCTGTCATGCGCCCTACGTCGTCACTGATCCCGTTGCTGCTGGTGCTGGGCTCGTGCGGCTCCCCGCCGAAGCCGCCGACGGTGGATGAGTCCAACAAGCGGCCAGCGAACTCGGCGATGGCCGTCGATCTTCAAGTCTGCAAGAGCGATCTACAGAACACCCGCATCGTGGCCACCGAATCGAGCCGGCTCGCCGAATCGGCCGCTGCGACACTTGCACGGGTTTCCGCGCAGCAGCAAGCGATCGCTGCAGCGCAAATGGCAAGTCCTGCGGCATCGCCAGCCAACGGGATCTTCACGATCCGCTTCGGCTTCGGCAGCACGCGCGTCGTCGTTCCTGCGGACACCGCCTCGGCCTTGGTCGAGAGCGCCCGCGGTGCGCCCTTGGTGCTGTTGCGCGGCCGAACGGACGGCGCGACCGACTCCGCTGCAGAGAGCCGCATTGCCCGCGAGCGCGCCGCTGCCGTGCGTGAGTACCTGGTAGGTGCTGGCGTCGATGCGGCGCGTATTCGTGCCACGTACCAACCAGCGGGCGACCATGCAGCCGACAACTCGAGCCCCGCCGGCCAGGGCCTGAACAGGCGCGTCGAGATCGAGGTGTACCGGGCACTGCCGGTCGCCATGGGTTCTTCGGCCGCCGCCATGCCTTGAACCGCCACACCTTGGACCACACTCCCCCAAGCGAGGACACCATGGATGCTGACAACCCGCCCTCTCGTCGCCCGACCTCGGCCCCGGGTGGCACGGTCGAGCCCGCCAACCGCGCGACAGTCGCCAAGGAACGCTTCCAGACGCCGACCGAGGTGCCCGGTGAGCGCTACGAGCTGCGCGATCCTTTCGCCGAAGTCACGTACCGCGCGAACACCTTTCCCGAGATGGTCACGAAAGCCGACCAACTCGGCAGCAGCCGCTTCACCGCACTGGACGCCCAAGGCAGGCGGACGACGGTGCAGAAAGTCAATGGCGAATGGCAGCGCGGCCCGCAGCGCGCGGCGGCACCCGAGCGGCCGGTCGATGGCACGCCGGTACGCGATGACGTGCCGCAGACGACAAGCGTCGTACCGTTGGGCAAGGCACAGCCACAGGCCGAGGCCGCAGACGCGAAGGTCATCGCCAGCATCGACGCGAAAGCAGAGCGGGCCGCCCTGGTAGCAAGGCTCGAAGCCGCGCTGGTGGATCGGTACCTCATCAAACGGGCACCGGTGACTGTCGGCGACGTGACGATCGGCCGCACCGAGTACAGATTCCGCGGCGACACGTCGCGCGTGGCCTTCACCGAATCGACGTTCCGGCTGGCGACCGACACCAACAGTCCGTCGGTGGCTCGGTCCATGGTCGATGTGGCCGAGGCGCGCAATTGGCGCGCGCTGCGCGTGTCGGGCAACGAAGACTTCAAGCGGATGGTGTGGCTGGAAGCCTCGGTGCGTGGCGTCAAGGCGCTCGGGTACGAGCCCAACCCCGCCGACCTGGAAGTGCTCAAGAAGGAGCGTGAGGCGCGCTTGGTCAACCGGATCGAGCCTGCGCGTGGGGACAGCACCACGGCTGCGGCAGCGCCCGCCGAGAAAGCGTCCGCCCGTGGCGGTGGCGGACGCAAGGCCGTGCTCGCCGCCATCGAGGCGGTGCTGGTCGCCAAGGGCGTGCCCGACAGACAGCGTAAGGCCGTGATGGCGGCGGCCACCGAGAAGCTCGCGCAACGCCTGCGCGAAGGTCAGTCGATCAAGGTCAAGGTGTACGACAAGGCGGCACCGTCACGGCGGCCAGCGGTCGTGCCGACGCCGGAAGTGCAACGCAGCCGTGAGCGTGCCGCCCCGGCGCGTTGAGGTACGGACATGCAAGGGACAACGACCGAGGCGGTCGCGCCAGCGTCGCAGCCCGTCTATCTAATCGCCGGCCAGCAGTTCCGGACCGATTCGTCAGGCTTCGCCGAAGTCATCGCGGCGGCGCACGCCGGACACCATCGGCCTCGATGCTTGTGCTTGCACGGCGGGATCGAGATGTACGTGGCGCGGCTTGGCGACGGTTTCCTCGTGAAGCGAATGCCGAACACCGGCAGTCAGCATGTGCCTGATTGCCCGTCGTATGAACCTCCGCCCGACTTCTCCGGTCTGGGCCAAGTCTTGGGGTCTGCGATCTTCGAAGACCCGGCCACTGGCGAAACGACTCTGAAGCTTGGCTTCTCGATGTCCAAGCTGAGCGGCCGATCGAACACTCCGGCCCATGACAACGCCAGCGACAACGTGGTGAGCGACGGTACCAAGCTGTCCCTGCGCGGACTGCTGCACTACCTGTGGGACCAGGCCGAGCTGACGCGCTGGCATCCCGGGTTCGCTGGCAAGCGCTCATGGGCTACCGTGCGAAGACATCTGCTTCAGGCCGCTGAAAACAAGATTGCGCGCGGGGGTGCTCTGAATGCAAAGCTCTACATCCCGGAAGTCTTTTCGATCGAGCATCGCGACGCGATCACTGCGCGGCGAATGGCGCATTGGGCGCATGCCATCACCCCGCATGGCAATCCGCAGCACCTGATGTTGCTGATCGCTGAGGTCAAGGAGATTGTGCCAGCGCGCTACGGCTTCAAGGCGGTGGTGAAGCATGTGCCCGACCAGGCCTTCGCGCTGGACGAGCAGCTCTACCGCCGGCTTGGCAGGCGCTTCGAATCGGAGCTGGCGCTGTGGAGCGCCACCGAAAACATCCACATGGTCATGGTTGCGACCTTCGGCGTGAGCAGCGCCGGCGTTCCTGCGATCGTCGAGATGTCGCTGATGCCGGTCACGACGCAGTGGCTGCCAATCGAGGACTCGTTCGAACGCCAACTCGTCGAGCACCTCGTTGCAGATAGGCGAGCCTTCATCAAGGGGCTCCGATACAACCTGCATCGTGACCAGTGCATTGCCGCTGCCATGCTGACGGACACGCCCGACGCGGCGCTTCTTATGTTCGTCGTGTCGCCAGGGCTTGAGGGAGTGGCACTGGCCGGGGGCACTAACTGCGCGAATCCTCGCGGTGATGAGCCGGTCTGGGTTTGGAAGCCGGCATCGGAAGCCATGCCCCGGCTTCCTTTGCCCAATCTTGCCGCCACAGCCGGCGTGGCTGCCTCAAATTGAGGTTAGCACCCAATTGGACTTGCGGCCGACCGTGCTTACTGCCTCCCGCCTTGTGGCTCCCGCAGCGCAGCCTCCTAGTGTCGTGAGTTAGAAATTCGCAAACAAAATCTCTCGACGCTTGCGAGGATGTCTTCGGCGGTCTTCGTCCAGACGAACGGCTTCGGGCTGGCGTTGTTGATCTCGATGTGCTGCCGGATGGCCTGCTCGAGGTCGCGCGTAGAGCAGTACGTGCCGCGGCGGATGCAGCGTTGGGTCAGCGCCGCGAACAGCGTCGTTGTACCGCAGCGCTCGTAGTCGTGGGTACGCCGCTCAGGCAGCCCTGGCGCGAGCGGCAGCATCGGTTGCGTACGATCGAGCGCCCGGACCTGGCTCCTCTCGTCCACGCATAGCACCATCGCCATCTGAGGTGGGTTGATGTAGAGCCCGACGATGTCGCGCACCTTCTCGACAAACATAGGATCGGTGGAGAGCTTGAATCTTGAAGCTGTAGCCTTCGGCGCACGAGGCGTCGGCGCGCTGTACGAGCGGGTCGAGTTCGCAGGCTCAGGTGGCCGGTATATGCCGATCGCTGACAGAAGCCGTGCGGGAGCGCTTCCCTTCGGCGAAGAACCTCATAGTCATGTGCGACCCCGCCGCGCGACGTGCGCAGGCGGATATCCCCAAACTTGATGACAAGCCGGGCCGCGAGCCGCTTGTCTTCGCGCGATCGACCAAGTATGGTCGACATGCTCCGGGAACATGAGTCGTGATGAGCCTCATTGCGGCTTATTCTGGCAACGGGATCAGGAGAAGCATAGTGCCCAACATGAAACATTCGCTCGAAATCGCCAACTGCGCGGCGGACATAATGTTCAGCGCCGAGTACTATGAGCTGTTGCGAGAGATCTATTCAAGACGGGACAGCATCGCCGAATTCGAGGGGAATCCCAAGGAGTTCCTCGTCAGGAGAATTCTGGATTTTCCCGCTGAAGTCACAGTAGTCGTCCATTCCCCCGGCGACATCGGGCGCCCGGCACGCATCGACTTCCACTGGCCACATGCGAAGAACGGACCGGCTGCCACCGAAGCGGCGCGTCGGCGTCGACAGCTGGCGGGTGCGGCGTGGCATTTCCTTCATAGCCCTGAGATGAACGCAATGAAGGCACGCGTGAACTCTTCACTGCAGGATGCCGAGGTGTTCGCGCAATCCCCGCGGGCGTTCGCGGCAGCGAACGGCGTTTCGGTTCCCGAAGGCCTAGAAATCGTCGTCCACCTCAAGAAGTCCGGCCCGCCGCGCGTCGACATCCACTTCGGATCGCTCGAGCCTGCCGACATAGTCGCGAATGCCATCCCGGTCGGGGCGGGCTGCTGCTATTGCGAGGGAAATTATTGCTGCTGGTACCAGGAGTTCTGACCAATTCCGAGGAGCATCCATGTCACAAAAACATGATTTTCACCAACTCGGGGAAATCGCCGCGGACATCATGTTCGGCGCCCGGTACCAGGAACTGATTTATCGCGTCTATTCGTCCGAAAGCGAGATCGCGCGATTTGAAACGGATCCCGGGACCTACTTGCGGGAGAAGGGAATCGAGGTTCCAGCGCAGATCGAGGTCGTGTTGCACGATCCCGGGACGGTTGGGCATCCAGGACGTGTGGATTTCCACTATGAGCACCCGGACAATCTTCAGGGTGCAACCCTGCAGGACGTCGTCCGCGTCCGACGTGATCGCGCAAGGGCGGCTTGGCATTTCCTCCACAGCCAGGAAATGAGGGCGCTCAAGGCTCGGATCAAAGGCTCGCCGATCGAAGTGAAGGTATTTGCCGAGGCGCCGCGCGCCTACGCCGCCGCGAACGGCATCGCTGTCCCGAGCGATCTGGAGATCGTCGTACATCCGAAGGAAAGCGGCGAACCCAGGATCGACGTTCATTTCAGCCTTGCCACCAACCTGCCTATATCCCCTGGCGCGCGCCCCAACGGCGGCCTGGGTTGCTGCTATTGCGATCCAGGAGGCCCGTGCTGCATCTACGGAAAGATGAACTGACCTCCAGTGGGACACCAAGGATGCCTGGGGTCGTCCGCTCATCGTTTCCTCATCGAGATCACCACAGTACACGATGGACCTCGATGTGCGGAGATTGTTCAACGAACTTCTAACTCACGACACTAGGCAAGCGAAAGCATGTCTTGACGCAGGTCTACTCACAGCCCATATTTTTGCTTTCGATTCTTGAATGCCGGCTCGGTGCCTTCAAGAATCTCGACAACAGTGGCCTTGATCTCCGGCGACTCGATGCCGCCCGAGATGTAGGTGAACGTGTTGGTCGCCTTGTCGCATGTCGCGCAGATGATCTGCTCGGCATCGCACACCACAGCGAGGTTGGGGTTGTGGGTCACCATGATGACCTGGCGCCGCTTCTTGGCCGCCTTGATGCACTTCACCAGAACCTTGAAGATGGTCTGGTTGTCGAGGTTCTCTTCGGGCTGGTCGATGATGATCGGGATGTCGTCCTTGTCCACCAACAGATAGAAGACAAGCAGGAGCAGCCCACGCTCGCCCGGCGAAAGCTGGCTGATCTCTTGTTGGTCGAACGTGAGCGAATATCTGGGCGCGAGATAGCTCATGCCGTAGAGGTAGTCGAAGATGTCCTGAGGGTCTCCGCCTTTGCGAAGCTGATCGACGATCTTGGTTTCGCGGCCAACGCCGGACTCGCGCCGGTCGAAATGCAGCATGTCGTCGATGATCTCGAGGAATTTAAGCGTCGAGTCCACGTCGCCGAAATCGACCTCCTTCAACAGCCCGCGCATGAGCTGATTGCTTTCATCCACGCCGGAGAAACTCCCGCGAGACTGGCGGTTGATGCGAGGGAAGAACTGTTCTTGGAAGTTCGACTCTTCGATGCGCACGTCAAAGTCCAACGGAAGATGCATGTCCATCTGGGCGGCTGACTTGACGAACTCCTGCACAGGCTCATACAGCCGGCGATATTCCTCGACAGTCTTGCCGATTTGCTCGTGGACGGCCTTGGCCAGCTCTACCCGGCTCGCGCGCAGTTCGGCAAGCTTGGCAGGAAGCGCGGCCAGCGACGCGATCTCGGCCCTGAACCATTCAATCGATTGGGCCTTCTCCTTGCTGCCCAACAGCTCTTCCTTGGCGCGCTCCCACTTGGCAACCTGGTCCTTGAAGATGATGAACAGTCGCTGCTTCTCGCCGAGCTTGCTCTTGATGTCCGCCATCGCCGCCTCGGTCACTTCGCGCCGCTTGACGAGGCCAGTTGGCTCTTGGCTGGCGAGCGCCGCGTCCACGGCTTCAATCGATGCCTTGGCGGCCTTGCTCAGCGCATCGATCTTTGTGGTGTCGATCTTCAAATCCACTAGCTCGGACGCCTTCATGTCGGTGTCCGCCTCGGCCAGCATGGGGGCCAACTCGGCGACGAATTGGTCGTGAGTCTTCTTGTGGTTGGCGATGGCCTGGGCGATGCGGCTTAGGACAGCTTGCCGTTTGGCATTGGCGGCCTTTTTGTCTCGGAGCTGCTTCTCCTCGTCGCGCAGTTTTTTTAGCTCGTCCTCGAGCGCTTGGATCTTCTCGGTGGCCGCCTTCGACTCCTCCTGGGCTGCATCCGAAGCCGTGGGGTCTTCAACCGGCGTGGGCCTCGACCCGTCCAGGGAAGTCAACTCGGCGATCTTCGCGTCGAGCTGCTCCTGCAGCGACTGGCGAAACTCCAGAGTGAGGCGTCGCTCCGTCTGCAAAATGTCGGCGTTGGCCTTCGAAATTTCCTTGATCACCTGCACGCGCGCGCTGTCGATCTCGGCGACCTTGAAATTGAGCAGATCGTCCATGGAGTTGTAGCCCAGGCGGGCCTCTTCCGGGACGTGCGTGTAGATGATCTTGCGCAGCTCGGTGTCGAACGTCGCCGAGCCGCCATCGCCGAGCTCGTTGCACAGCGTCTCGAGGTAGCTCTGCGGCAAATACTTGACCCGCTCCACGCTGGTCTCCGGCGGGTCTTGGTCGAGCTGCCGCTCGGATTCCATGCCGTCGTGCCAGCCTAGTGCGCCGACAAAGTGCTGCGCGAGCTTGTTCCTCGGATTTCGAAAGCGCGTGTCCTTGAGAAACGAGAAGCTCTTGAAGTTCTTGGTGTCGCCAGCAAGCGCGGCGATGTCGGCCATGGCGCTCTTGCCGCTGCCCTTGTTGCCGATGATGGCGACCAAGTCATGGCTCAGCGGCATGTCCACGTTGAACCAAGGATCGGACAGCGTGGAGCCGGCCTTGCGTTCGATGCGGATGTTTGAAACGTATTTGGTGCGGTTGGCCTCGACCAGCAGCCGCTTGGGCGGCGTGTCGCCGATGAAGACGCGGTCCTCGAATTCGGTGATGGCCTGGACGAGTCCGTCAAATGTGGGGTCGGCTTTGATCCATGTGAAGCAGTTGCCGATGCGGTCCTTGTCTTCAGAGCCGCTCAGGGCGTGGGCGTCGGAGCAGTCGAGCAGCGTGGCCTTGACGTTGGAATCTGAAAGCTTCCTTCTAGCGGCGTCGTATGCGGCAGGGTTGGCGGCAGCAGTGAAGACCAAGTCGGCCTGGTTGATGATGTTGCGCTTCTCGGCGATGGACTGGTCATCCCATTTCAGGTTGTCCCATTCCGTCTTGCCCACGGCGATCAGGTATTTGCCGGAGAAGTAGTGCTTGTCAAGAGCCTCGACGACCTTCTCCAGGCTTACGCACAGGTTGTTGAAGCCCTCCTGCAGGTGCGGGGCGTAGTCGCCCTTCTTCTCGGCCGGCGCGGAGTCAACGATCATCTTGCCGAGCTCGGCCAAACTATCCCTGGTGATGACGCCTTTCCACTTGCCCTTCCAATCGGTCGAGTCGGGGATCAGCTGATAGCTCGGTGTCAACGAGTTGAGGAACTGCTGCTGGATGACCTCAGGGTCCATCGCGTCGAAGATGATGTGCAGGTTGATGCGGTTCCAGCCGGACTGCGAGTAGGAACCGTCTTTTTCCTTCTTGACCACGCCTGCGAACTTGTCCAAGCGCAGCTCGATCACCGGCAGCAAGAGGTCGATGTTCTTGAGCCGGCCCTGCTCGGTCTTGGCCTTACGCGCCCGCTGGTACCCGTCAATGAAGATGTAGTCGTTGATGCCAATGACCTTGAAATCCGTTGGCAGGGCTTCAAGGTCAAGCAGGAACGCCTCCCAGGCCTCGTCCTCTGTGCCTGGGTAGTTGTGGACCACCGATGACGGTGTGTGGACATGCAAGTCCCACTTTTTCCAAGTCGAGCCGGCAGGATCGTTCGTCATGGTGCCCCCTGTTTCTTGGCCGATGCAGGCTGTTTTTCTTTCCCTGCGCGAGAGCCGCTCGTTCCAGGGGTGGCTTGGTCATCACGACGAGCCCATAGTTTGCTATGGGCTCCAGGTCACGCGTCACTCTCCACGTCATCGTGACAGCTTACTGCAGGAGCCACTGCTGAATGGCCGCTTTGCGCCTCAGACCGTGAATTCACGGTGCAGCCAGCAAAGTCCATCGCTGCAAAGCGGATCTTGAGGGCGCCTGACTTGGGATTCGGTTTGCACTTAGCCCCCCTTTGCGTCATTCGTCAGCCTGGCTGTTTGGGGGTCATAGACAAGCTCCGTGATCGTCCCGTCCCTAATGCGCTCGACCGCCTCGTCGATCACGTGCATCGGCACGACGAACCACTCTCTCGGCTTCACCGGCTTGCCGAAACGATCCTCGATGGTGAGGTCGAGCTGCACCGTGCCGAACAGTCGATGGAAGATGTTCTCCATCCTGGTTCGGTTGAGGTTGTGCAGCCTGTACTCGGCCACGATCTCGACCGGGGCGAGCAGGTATGTCGCCTGGTTCTCGGCGTCGGCGATGCGTGTCTCGACCTTACCGCCCGTGACACCGATCTTGTGGATCAGCATGCGGTGCTCGGAAACGAACGGGTGCTTGGATAGGCTGCGCAACACGTAGATCGTGCCGGATTCGATGTCGTCCGGTTCGGCGGTGTCACCGAACAGTGGGCCGGCATCCGGATCACTCAGCCGCCGCCCGTTGCCATCCTGCGTCAGCGCCTTTTGCAGCGACCGCATCAGCAGATTGCTTTCGGTCCCATTGCCGTAGATGAGCCGCAGCCGTGCATCGGGTTGTCTGCTGCTGGTCTCGAACTCTTCGCCCTTCTCCGCGACGTAGGCGAACTGCCCGCCGACGATGAAGAAGTTCCCCTGCTCCACACTGGCTTCGCCTTTGAACGGAATCGCCTTGCGTATGCCGTCTTTCAGTTCGCGCTCGGCGCGCTCAAACAGCGGCTGAAACTTATCGAAGTCCTCGCACGGCGTGCGGTCAGCGATCTCTTCCGCGACCTGTCTCTCTGCGAGGGTGCGAACGTGGCGGAGCACGGTGATGTCGGTGTGGTCGGATGGGTCACTGCTGACCCCCAACTCGGCGAGCAAGGCATCCTCGTCCAGTTCGTTCACATCGATCGGCGTCGCCGGTGTTTCGGACAGCAGGCCAGGCCTGTCCAGCTCAGCCAGCAAGGCGCGCGCCTCCGGCAGCTTGCGAAGCTGATCCAGGCGCACCGCGTACAGGCGCTCGAAGATGTCGCTGCTTTCGCCGTGCTGCGGCGCGCGCTTGTGCGCTTCGTGAAAGCGGAGGATGTCCTCGAAGCCCGCGATGATCCGTTCTTCGCGGGGCGTGAGACTGCCGGCCTTGATAGGCGCGACCTCAACGCCCAAGGCCTCCAGCAGTTCGTCGTCGTCCAGGTCAGCCATTACCGGAGGCTCCTTGCGCCTGGGCTGCTTTGGCTTGGGCGCGATAGCGCGCGAAAGCGGCCACACCCTCGGCCATCCTCTTTTCCCAGGCATCAGCTGAATTGATGTCCGGCACGCGACCGCGTTCGTTCTTGAACTGCAGAGCGCGCTTCGCCAGCTCGCGCGCCTCGTCCTCGGTGATCTTGATGTTCTTGCCGGCGATGCTGGCCTGAATCTGGCGCAAAGACTTCTCGTCCATCGTCTTGGCCAGCACCGCATACGCAGCCTCGAACGGATTGATGCGGTCAATCAGGTCGATGTCGAGATCACGCACGTTGATGAACTTGCGCACGCCTTCGATCAGGTCGGTGTTGCCCTTCGCGGGGGTGCCACCATCGTTGCCATCCGGCGTAGGGATCGGCGGCTGCACCTGGTCGGGCGTGTCCAGTTCCAGCTTGGCCTGCTGGGTGATGTTGATGACGGCAATGGCATGCTGGCGCACGGCTTCCTGGTCGGCTTCGCTCAGCTCCGGGTAGCGCTCGCGCACGATCTTGCCCAGGCGCTCGATGGTCAGTTCCTCGGGGATCGTGTTTTCCCGGTCCAGCGTGCCGCGCTCGAGCGAAGGCTTGTCTTGAATGAAGGCAGCGATGACTTCGTTCAGGTCTTCCTTGCAGATGCGCTTGCCTTCCTTGCTCTTCGGCTTGGCCAGGCCGTTGATCTCGATGTGGATCTCGCCGGTCTCCTTGTTCACGCCCAGGTTCTTGCCGCCGTCCACATAGCCATCCTGGCCGTAGTCGAAGCCTTCCTGTGCGCCGGCGTTGCGGGGCGTGAATTCGTAGCGCGGGGCCAGCACCTGCTCCATCAGCAGGCTGGCGGAAATTGCTTTGAGCATGTCGTTCACTGCCTCGGCCACCGCGGACTGCTCGGCCGTCGGCTCGGCGATCAGGTTGGTGAAGCGTGCGCGTTCCTTGCCATCCGCGTCACGCGTGGCACGGCCGATGATCTGCACCACCTCGGTCAGGCTGCTGCGGTATCCGATGGTCAGGGCGTGCTCGCACCAGATCCAGTCGAAGCCCTCCTTCGCCATGCCGAGCGCGATGATGATGTCAACGTGGTCGCGATCGTGCTTGTGAGCAGGGTCCTTCAGGGCGCCCAGTACGCGGGCGCGCTTGGCTGCGTCGCTGTCGTCCACCAGGTCAGCCACCTTCAAGGTGCGGCCGTCTTTGGCGTCGATGAGGTGGAAGCCGGTCGTCTCGTCGATCCCCTTCCACTCACCGAGCGCCTGCATGATCTCGTTGACCTCACGCTCCTTGTCCTTCAGGCTTTCGCGCGAGTTGACGCTGGGGATGTGGACGATGGTCTTCAGCGCCGGGTCCAACACCTTGGCCACGGCATCGACGTAGCGGCCCGTGTAAAAGAAGTACCCGATGTCCAGTGACTTCAACCACCGGTAGCCATTGAGCTGTTCGTAGTAGGTGTAGGTAACGGTCTCGAACTTGCCTTCGTCGGCAGGCCCCAGCACCGCCTCGCTGTCGCCGCGGAAGTAGGAGCCCGTCATCGCGACCAGATGCACCTTGTCGCGGGCGATGAGGGCGCCCAGCTGGCTGCCCAGCTTGTTGTCCGGGTTGGCGGAGACGTGGTGGAACTCGTCGATGGCGATCAGGCGGTTGTCGAACGCCTGGATGCCCAGTTCCTCGACCGCGAAACGGAAGGTCGCGTGGGTACAGACCAGCACCTTGGCGTCGCTCGCCAGGAATTTTTTGACCGCCTCGACCTTGGACTTGGCGATGCGCGGCTCGTCGATGCCTGGTGCGTTGCACAGGTTCCACTGCGGCGCGACCGTCCAGTCCCAGTAGAAGCCGTGTTGGGTCAGCGCTTCATCGGCGAAGCTGCCTCCGATCGATCGCTCTGGCACCACAACGATGGCCTGCTGAATGCCCTGGTTGTGCAGCTTGTCCAGTGCAATGAACATCAAAGCCCGGCTCTTGCCCGATGCCGGCGGCGACTTGATGAGCAGGTATTGCTCGCCGCGCTTGGCGTAGGCACGCTCCTGCATCGTGCGCATGCCCAGTTCGTTGGCTTTCGCAGAAGCGCCGGTGCGTGCCGTGGTGATGGACACCGACGGCACGGTGAGGGTGTTGATCGGGTTGATGGCGTTCGTCATGATTCTTCGTCGTCCTCTGCCGAGTTATCGGAGCTATCGGCACCGCCCAGTTCACGCTCGATCTGCTCGATGCTCGGCAGGCTGGTTTGCAGCTCCGGCGGCAGCGACTCCAACAGCTTGTATTCGGCCACGCCCATCGGCTGCGATTTGTCGCCCAGGGCGTATTCGGCCACGACCTTGTTCTTGCTCTTGCACAGCAGAAGTCCGATGGTGGGGTTGTCGTACTCGCTCTTGACCTGGCGATCCACCGCAGTCAGATAGAAGCTCAACTGACCCAGATGTTCGGGCTTGAACTTGCCGCCCTTGAGTTCTATCACCAGGTAGCAGCGCAGCTTCAAGTGATAGAAGAGCAAATCGATGAAAAACTCGTCGCCGCCCACATCCAGCAGCACTTGCCGGCCGACGAAGGCGAAACCGGCGCCCAGCTCCAGCAGGAACTCGGTGACGTGGCGCACCAGCGCATGTTCGATCTCCCGCTCCTGCGCGTCTTCGGTCAGGCCGAGGAAGTCGAAGCGGTACGGGTCCTTGATGGATTCCTGCGCCAGGTCGGACTGCGGCGCAGGCAGCGTCGCTGGAAAATTGGTGACGGCCTGGCCAGTGCGCTCCAGCAGCCGGGTCTCGATCTGCATCACCAGCACATTGCGCGACCAGTTGTGCTCGATCGCCTTGGCTGCGTACCATCGGCGCGCTTCGGCGCTGGGCAGCTTGTCCAGCAGCGCTAGCTGGTGGTACCAAGGCAATTGTGCAAGCACCGCTTGCACAAACTCGGCGTCCGGCCAGGCATCGGCAAACGCCCGCATGTACTTGAGGTTGCGCGGCGAAAAGCCCTTCATGTCGGGAAAGGCCGCTCGCAGGTCCTTCGCCAGACGGTCGATCACCTTCGCGCCCCAGCCTTGCTCGGCCTGCCGCGCTAGGATGTCGCGGCCGATCTGCCAGTACAGCAGCACCAGTTCGCGATTGACGGCCAGTGTGGCGCGCTGCTGCGCTGTGTGGATGCGGCTCTTCAGCTCCGCCAGCCACTCGACATAGCCCTGCGGCGGAGGCGTCAGGCTTACGGGCTCGTCGCTCATGCGGCTTCCCTTCGGGCGGTCTTCTTGGCCGGCGCTGCCTTGGCTTGCTTGGCTGTGCCCGACTTCGCCACCATCTTGGTGTAGAGGTCGAACAGCTTCTCCAGCCGCTCGGTGTCGTTCTTGAAGCGTCGGCCGATGTAGATGCGTTCCAGCACCTCGTCGTTGTGCTCGTGGGCCTGGCGCAGATTCTGCGGCATCGTGTCCGGGTCGTACAAGTCGGCGATGGTTGCGGGGAAATGTGCTTCGCGGGCAAGCAGAATGTTCTCGGCGCAGCGCGTCAGGTCGGCCTTGTTCTGCTCGGTCAGCAGCGGGACGGGGAAAGTGTTCCAGCCGAGGGTGTTGGAGTAGCGGTAGCGCGTTTCGAGCTTGCCGCAGACCGTGGCGATCCAGACCAAGTGCAGACGGCTGGCGATCAGCGCCAAGTTCCAGAGAGGGGCGTCGTAGAGAGCGACAGCAGCGTTGGAGACCACCGCGCCGCCTCCCAGGGCACCGACCGGCAAATACTCTCTGTTTTCACTGGTATGGATCGGAACAATCAGCGTTGAATACTTGCCGCAGTACATTCGTTGGAACTGGTGAGATCTATCAGCGATATCCCTCGCTGTCGTCCCGCCATTGAGCCGAAGAGCTCGCACGTCGCCAATACGTCGCGCAATGGCATCGATAGATAGCGCCTCGGTCAAATACTGATCCTCGATCCACAAGCAGTAGCGCTCCAAGCCGCGAATAAATTCCGCCGAGCCGACAATTCTGCGGACGAAGCGGCGCTGCTGTTCGGGCGTAAGTCTCAGTGCGTCAGATTCGTCTCGCGAGAGCAGCAAGTGACCACCATCGATCGGAGTGTTTCCAAAGGTCATCTCACTCAGTGCACTCAGTGGCTGACTCGCCTTGTCGACGATGACGCTCTCGCCGGCAGCAAGGTACGCGTTGATGTGCGCACACTGACGCTCGACGGTGTTTCCAGAATTGTCAACAGAGAACAAGCGCCTCGGATTGCGTGGCCGCGCTGTGATGCCGACTATGGCTACCGTGACACCCGCGTTGTGACTGGCGAGGTTGGCCCACCGAAAAGACGTGTGGGCAAACTCGATTTGGCAGCCAAGGCGAAACACTTCGGGCCACAGAATCGGAACCTGCAAGCCTTGGCAGATGGAGTTCGTTGAAACGAAGGCTGCAGTGGACTGTGTCTTGGTCGCGTAGTCGGCAGCCTTCATAAACCAGCCGGCAACATAGTCGAGTGACTTCCAGTTCTGAACTCGCTTGTCGAAAAGAAGCTGCAAGTCCGCTTTCTGTTCGTCCTGCTGATCGCGCGAACCAAGATACGGTGGATTTCCGCATACGTAGGTTTCGCCACCCTCGTTCTCGAAGTCGATCTCCGTCTGTTCGAGCGGCGTCTCGAACAAGTCATCCCCCGTCACCTTCACGCCAGTGCCGGTAGGCGGGCAGATCGAGAGCCAATCCAGCCGCAACGCATTGCCGCACACGACCCAGTTTTCCGCGTCCAGCGGCAGAAACTCCGCCAGCGCATCCTTCTGCCCGCGATACAGCACGTCGCACTGAAACTCCGCAATGATCAGCGCCAGCCGCGCAATCTCCGCTGGAAAGTCGCGCAGCTCGACGCCGCGGAAGTTGGTCAGCGGGATCTCGCTGCGCATGTGTGTTTCGCCCCGCCGCCGGTTGATCTCCGCCTCGATCTCGCGCATCTGCTTGTAGGCGATGACCAAGAAGTTGCCGCTGCCACAGGCCGGGTCGAACAAGCGAATGCGCGCCATGCGCTTGCGCAGGTTCAGCAGCTTGATCTTGTTGTCGCCCGCGGCCTCCAGCTGTGCGCGCAAGTCGTCCAGGAACAGCGGGTTCAGCACCTTCAGGATGTTCGGCACGCTCGTGTAGTGCAGGCCCAGTTCGCCGCGCTCTTCTTCGTCGGCTACGGCCTGGATCATGCTGCCGAAGATGTCCGGGTTGATCTGCTTCCAGTTCAGCGTGCCTGCGTGCAGCAGATAGGTGCGGGCCATGCGGTTGAAGCGCGGCACGTTCGGGCTGCCGGAGAACAACCCACCGTTCACATAGGGGAACTGATCGGCCCACGGACGCAGGCTCACTGCGGCGCGGTCGACGATCTTCACGTTCATCGCACGGAAGATTTCGGACAGCACCTCATGGGTGTTCCCAGCGTCACGGTCGCTCATCTGCTCCAGGGTGCGAGTGAACAGTGCTTCGCCGTTGAAGATGTCGGTGTCCTCTGCGAAAAAGCAGAAGATCAGGCGGGCCATGAAATGGTTCATGTCCCCGCGGCGTTCGGACGTGGCCCAGTCCGGATTCTCGCGCAGCAGTTCGACGTACAGCTTGTTCAGGCGGCCGGTGGCGCGCACGTCGATGGGGTTGTCCTTGATCTCCTTGATCGTGGAGATGCCGGCCAGCGGCAGGAAGAAGCCGAAGTGGTCGGGGAAGTCCGGGTATTCGCAGGCGATGGTTTCGCCCGCAGTGAGGTCTTCGGCTTCGAGCGTCTGGCCGTCCGTGGCGAGGATGAACTTGGCCTTGCCCTTGGCGGTGGCCGGGCTGCCGCGCAGCGCATGCAGCCCGGCGCCGGTGGTGCCGGGCTGGCAGACGGCGATGTGGATGTTATTGCGCTGGAGGACGCCGCCGGGCACGTCGGAGGCGTTGTTGTTGCCCGCGCGCAGACGCCTGAGCGTGGTGTCCTTGTTGCCGAAGGCGGCCAGGAAGGCGAAGGGGAACTCAGCGGCTTCAAAAGGCTGAAGCGCCAAGTCGGAGATGGCTTGTTCGATTTCTACGGCGTTCATGTGTGTGCGAGCGCTCCTCGGGCGCCTCAGCATCGTAACAACCGCCGCGCTGAGTCTGCGAAACAGAGCCTGGCGCCTGGGTCCGTTCACACAGCACTTCCTTGGGACCATCCGACCAGGCTCAAGCCTCCTGGGCTCGGAGCTCAGCCATCGAAGCCACCCGAGCGCCGTTGACGAAGGCGATTCCGTCGCGTACCTCGATCAGCATCGCCCCGTAGGCACTTTGCCAGATGTAGCGCTGCACGCCCTCGTTGGCGAGATCCAGGTTCGGTTGATCGGTGGGCTGCGCGCCGAGCAGCACTTCGGGCAGCAGCGGGAGGTTCGGGGCATTCATGGCAATCGTGGATCGTGGCGTAGGGATCGAGCGTAATACTGTACAAACATCCAGTACGATGCGCTACCGCGATCGATCCCCAACCGATGGCGTCGGCTGCGGCCCCAGGCCTCGCTCTGGCGCGGGCGCAGGCTGCTGCGTCATGCTGGAAGCAAAGTCCTCTATCGAGCGCGCAAGTTGCCGGTCCGCCTCGCTGCCGGTGGCGGCAAGAACGGCCGCAAGCTCGCGCCAGGTCTTCCGCGCCGCATCGCGGCTGGCGTTGCTGGCAGCGCCACGCTTCGCGGGCGCGGGGACCCTTAGCAGCCTGCCGTCCTCTCCTGCCTTGACCTGCCACAGCTCTGGATACCGCCGCCCCACACCCCGCGTCGCCTGCCGCGTCGCCTCGGCCTCGATCCCACGTTCGCGCAGCTTCGCCGCGAAGGTCTCGCGCCAGCGGTGCAGGTCTGCTTTGCGCGGGTTCAGGCGCTTGCCGTGCTTGGACTCTGCCCGCACGCTGATGTGCACGTGCGGGTTGGCCTGGTGGTCGTGCAGCACCATCACGTACTTGTGGCCTGCCAGCTCGATCTGCGCGAACTCCCGCGCCGCTTTCTGCACGACCAAAGGATCGGTTCCACGTGGCATCGACAGCATGATGTTGAAGGCCTCGCGCCGGTCGCCAATGTCGTCGATCAAGCTGCCACCGAAACGCCAGTCGTCGGCCAGCTCGGGCAGCGACTCCTTGCCGCGCACCGTCTCGCCGCGCTCGTCTTCGATATCGAGCCGCCCGTTCTTGCTGATGTAGCGGAAGTGGGCGGCGATGGCCCTCATGCCGCGCCCGCCCCCTGTGACCTTGACCATCACCTGCGGAGCGCGGCGAACCACCGTCGCCTCGATGCGTTCACGGATCGCAGCAGCACGTTGTCGCGCAGCGTTGGCGCCCAGCTTGGGTTGCGGCTTCGTCTTGACGACACGGTTGCCCGGGTAGAAGAGCCGGTCGCCCCATTGGATGAGGATGCCGTCGATGTTCGGTGCTTGGGGCATGAGGTTCTCCAGTCGACTACGTTGTGGGTGTCTTCGGCGCAGCGGCACGATGGCTGCGCGGCCGCAGGTCAGCCAACACGCCGGCGGCGAGCGACAGGTGGCTGCGCACGTCGCCGGCGAGCGTGTCGAGCCGCTCGCGGTACTCCTGCGCGGCGCGCACGTTGCCTTGACGCAGCAACGAGGTCAGGTGGTGGATGTCGCGGCCGAGGGTCGAGAGCTCGGCGCTGGACCCGATCAGGGCCGCGATGTGTGCGTCGCGTCTCGCACCACCGAGCAACGCGGGCACGCCCGCCACAAGGCCTGCCACAAAGGCGCCGGGGTTAAGCCCAGCTTGGCGCGCTGCCGCAAGGGTGGCGCTGGCCTCCTCACGGCTCATGCGCAGCGACAACCTCACCCGGTCCTCCATCGGCAACGGGGAGTCCGCTGCAACATGATCAAGCCCCGACGGGTCGGTCAGACCGAGGGCGTCGATCAATGCGGCCCGGACCAGTCCGGAAGGCGAGACGCCTCGGGCACGAGCCCGCTCGAACAGCGGGGCTTTCAAGCCGCGCAAGTCGACGCTGATTCGATCTCTTGACGAGGGTGTCATACCCGAGCCTCCTGACATGCGGAGCGTGTCAGACACCGGCGCCGCTGCGCCTATCTCTGCACTCACCTACGCATTCATATTCGTCTCGAATCGAGGTCACCAGACCGATGATTTGGGGCGAAGAATCATCGCCAAGCCGAGGCTTGGCGGCCGAGTTGTCAAGCAGCTTGACAACAGCGTCGAGGGAATCAGCGGCCGACGAAGCCGCGCAGCTTCAAGGCCGATGCAGGCGCGAGCCGGCGCGGACCACCGGCAAGCGGTCGCACATACAGATGCCCTTCCTGGGCGGGCGCCACCGACACCACGAGCTGGAAGTCCTGGCCATCGAACTCGACGTGCAGGCGCTGGTTCGTCTGCTGGTGCCGCATCGCGCGTCCAGCCACTGACGAAGCGGCAGCGTCGGGTTCGCGCGACCCTGCCTCCTCACCCTGTTCAATCGCACCCGTCAATGCCGGCGCCGCTACGTCGGCGGATTCGAGCGAAGGCTGTGACAACTCGCGCTTCAACGTCGCAATCCGCTCGCGCGTCATGGGCTCGCTATCCGATGCCCAGGATTCGACCTGCTGCGCGTGCTCGCCGTGCAGCCGGCGCAGTTCGTAGAGCTCGGTCATCCCCTTGCAGCGGCCTTGCCGGTAGGCGTCGAGCAGCCAGTCGGGCGCCTCGATCAGTGCGGTGGCAAGTGTCACGTACTGGCGGCTTTTGCCGAGTCGGCGTGCGATCTCGGCCTGGCTGTCGCCGCTGGCCAGGCGCTTCTGCACGAACAGCGCGATCTCCAGCGGCTTCAGCCCTTCGCGCTGTTCGTTCTCGATCACCTGGTCGTAGTTGTCGGCCGTGGTGTCGATGAAGGCCGGTATCTCCGTCAGGCCGGCCAGCTTGGACGCCCGCAAGCGCCGGGCGCCGAAATTGAGCACCCAGCGGCCCTGTTGCTGAGGGTTCGGGCGCACCGAGATCGGCTGTCGCACGCCGCGGTCACGGATGGTCGCGGCCAGCTCCAGCAAGCCGTTGGCATCGAACTCGTGGCGTGGCTGCTCGGGGTCCTCGTCGATGCCGTCGAGCGGCAGCCGCATAGGCCGCCCGCTCGTGTCCGGTGCGGGTTCGTCCAGCGCGGCCAGGTCGTCAAGCTGCAGGGGCATGTTCGTTCTCCCGGGCGGTGAGCACCGCCGCGATTCGTGCGATGCCTGGTTCGATCTCCTTCCACGCATCGCGCGCGGCGGTCTTCTTCATCTCCCACAGCACGGCACCGATCGCCTGGGCTTCGGCGATGGCCGAACGCCGAGGCAAGAACGCGAACTCGCCGGGGCCACTGCCAACCTGGATCATCAGCGGGCGGTACTGCTGGATCACCTGCACAAAGTTGGCCTTCTGGAACGGCGTCGGCTCCACCATCGTCGGCAGCAGGCCGATGAGTTGCAGCTTCGGGTTCAGCACCGCCTTGATCTTGCGCACGCCGACACGGTCGTGGTTCAACAGCCCATGCACGCCGTCCATCGCCTCCTGGTTGAGCTGGATCGGCGACAGCACGAAGTCGGCCGATGCGAGCGCGGCGATCAACCGAATGTCGGGATTGGGATTTGTGTCGATCACGCACACGTCGAACTGCATGTCCACGCTCGCCAGGAATGCCCGAAAGGCCCGCGCGAAAGGCGTGTGCATGGCGGGCTGTCGTTCCAGCCCCAGCAGCGCCCTGTCACTCGGCACCAGCACCAAGGGCTTCGGCGGCAAGCTGCCAACGCTGCCGGTCATCAAGGTGTCGGCCGTGCACGCGGCCACGGATGCACGCTCAGACATGCGCAGCGGCTTGCTGAAATTTCCCTGGTGGTCGAGGTCGATGGCCAGCACGCGCTGGCCGTGCTGCGCGAAGTAGTGAACCAGCAGCGTGGCGACGGCGGATTTGCCGACGCCGCCTTTCTGGTTTGCGAGAACGAGTGTCTTCATGGGTCGGTCTCCTCAGACTCAAACGCCTCCAGACACGCAAACGCCGGCCCGAGGATCGGGCCGGCGCGGTGTAGGGAAGTCAAGGGGGCCGGCATACGGACCGGCGGCCGGTCAGCCGTCGTCCGGCCATTGCAGGCCCCAGCGGTCGATGACGGACCGCACACGCGCGTCGCCATCAGGCACGAGCGTGTACAGGTCGGCATGGGCCCAGCGCAATGCATCCAGACAGCGCAGCATGTCGTCGCTGATCTCGATGTCGAGCGCGCGAAGGTCGAACAGGTCGAACGCGAAGGCCTGCCCGTTGTACGTGGCGGCGATGAACTGCACCACGCGGGCGATCTGGCCCGAGCTGCGCTGCTCGGCCAGTTCCAGCAGACGGGCAAATGCCTTAGCACCGATTGCGGTGGCATCGAGCGAACGCGGCTGGAATAGGTCCAGCGCAGGGATGAGGGTGTCGGGTTGGGTCATCGTGTGACTCCTGCGGCGAACGTCAAGGGTCGGCCGCCGGCCCATCATCGGGCCGGCGTCGGCGGGATGACGCGATGACTTTTTGCCAAAAATCATCGCGGACCGCTTCAGATCAGCGCTTGATCTTGCGCATCTCCTCGGCCAGCACCCACAGCGCGCGGTTCAGGCTCACGCCGCGGTCGATGCTGCCAACGGCGCGGGTCTGGATGCGCTGGCCTCGCGTGCCACGGCCCGGTTGACCTCCACGCATCGAATTTTCCTGAACGCGTTGGAATGTGGTCCACAGGCTGTGCCCCAGGTCTTCGGGACGGCGGGCCTCGATCAACTGCTCGGCGGTCACCGGCGCGGGCGGCTGCCCCTCCGTCCGTTCGCCGTAGCGCACTGCCAGCGCAGCGGTCGCGAAGGCGGTTTCTTCTTCGGGCCGCAGGGTCAGCGCCTTCATGGCTTCGGTCGATGCGTCCACGGCTTCGAAGTCGTCGAGCACGCGGAACGCGCCTTCGATCACTTCGCCCTGGATGTTGCCCTTGTGCGGGATACGAATGTCGTTGGACACGTTGCCGACCACGAGGCCGTTGCAACAGACGAAGCGAAACTGACCCGCCAAAAGTTGATACGAACTGGCCCCGTCGTGGCTGTTGATCAGGATGATCTCGTTCGCCTCGGGCTTGGTGCTGACATGGCCGGCATGCCGCATACGAACCATGTGCTTGGTGAACTCGGCTTTGCCTTCGACGCGGCTCTTGCCCTGCGCCACCATGAAGGGCTCGAAGCCTTCCTTGCGCAGCCCGCGCAGAACTTCGATGGTCGGGATGTAGGTGTAGCGCTCGGAACGGCTGTCGTGCTTGCCGGTGGCGAAGATCGACGGCGCGGCTTGGCGCATCTGGTCTTCGGCCAGTGGCGTCTCGCTGCGGAGGACGAAGGTGTTGCGCGCAAAGCGCGCCGCGAGGGTCGGGGTCGTGTGCATGATGATTCCTTGATCGGATGAATGGGCTTGGCGGGCGGAACGCATCCGCGTCCCGCCTGCGGTGAACGTCAGGCCGTGGCCGGCTCGCGTGCATCGGTGCTGCGCGCCCTGCGGCCGCGGGGTGCCTTCGACGGGGCGTCGGCCGGCTTGCCCTCGGGCTGGGCTTGGCCACCGTCTTGACGCGCACGCCGCGCGTCGCGGGCTTCGGCCGAGGCCTTGCTGTCGAGGTAGTCGATCTCCTCGCAGGTGAAGGCCAGCGCGTACACCTCCTCGCCGTCCTTCTCATAGTTGTTGTTGCGCAACCGGCCGACGATGTTCACGTGCGAGCCCTTGCCCAGGTACTCGGCCGCGTTCTCGGCCTGCTTGCCCCACAACGTCCACTGGATCGCGGTCGCCTCGTCCTCGCGACCCTCACCCGAACCGCGCCGGGTGTTGCTGATGGCGGTCACCGTGCCCTTGGCGACCTTGCCTTCGCGGCCGTTGACGAACTCCAGCCGAACCGAACCGGCGAGGTGGGCATTGCGTTGTTCCACTCGAACGAAAGCCATGATGTGCTCCTTGCAGAACGACCAGCCGCATCCCGTCTTGGGCTGCTGGAAACTGATCCTTCTGCTCGGACTTCCTCGCTCCCGCCCACGGGCGGGCGGGGGGTGGGCATGGCCCCTTCCCTCACGGGAAGGGGTGGGGGATGGGTGGGGTTCCACAGCAGCCGAAGCAGTGAGCCAGCTTCCCGGCCCACCGCTTGAAGATCCCCCCACAAGTCCCCCTCGTGAGTCGACGGGGGCGCAGCTGGGGGGAGCGCGGTGGGACGACTGGCGCACGCGCTGCCCCGCGTTCGGGCGGCGCAGCAGCGCGGCCGATGTGCCAGCTTGCCTGGCGCAGCAGTTGCACGCGAAGACGCCCGCCCAGCACATGAGGTCCGGCGCCTCTGCGGCCGACGTGACACCAAGCGAAGCGACTGGCGCGGCGGTCGAGCCGGACCGATCATTCCATCGCATTCAGCGGCCCGGCATCGGGCGTGGCGGGTGACCGGGGTGACGATCTGGCCGGCGTGCAGAGAACGCAGCGAAGCGCAGAGAACAGAACGCCGGTCAGTTCGTCAAGCGGGCGTCGTTCACGCGCAGCGTGAAGGACACAACGCACGCGATCCCCGGGCACGGGAACGGGCCGCTGTCGTCATCCACGCCGGCACCGCCGGCCTGATCTTGCTGTTCGGCATCGCGATGAAGGCGCAGCCTTGATCGCGGCATCAGCGAGTGCACGGACCAGCCGCCCTGCGCCGCAGCCCCGCGTGAGGGATGGCCGCCCGAAGGGGCGAGACGCCGGGCCTTGACGGCGGCTCGACGCGCAGCGCAACAGCCCGGCCCGGCACAGCCGGGACACGCCCAGTGCATCCGGTTTACACCCCGAAATGGCGGCGGCTTGCACCGTACCTGCAGGTGCCATTCCGCCAGAAGTCGTCAAGACTCCATTCGGGCCGACGCTTCGCGTGTTTCGCCAATTTCGCGCGCCACCGGCACACTCGGCTCCATGAAAACCGCCCAGAAACCCACTTCGGCCAAGGCACCAGCACGGCAGGCCCATGCCCCGAAGGCGATGCTCACGAAGCCAGTGGCCGGCCGCTCAACCGCCGCGAAATCCAGCGGGCGCGTGGCAAAGACCCAGGCAGGCACCGTGCCGACTCAGGGTTCCTTCAGGATGGCAACGACCACACCCGTGCGTGCGCTGAAGGTCACCGTCGATGTCGATCCGCTCGTGGACGTGGTTCGCCGCCACGTCCAACTGTCCCCGAGCCTCGCCAAGCTCATCAAGGGCGACTTCGTGCGCCTGCTTCAGAACCCGGCCCTCGCTCCTGCAACAGCGCCCCATCCCGCGCCGACCGCGGGCGCCGACCCCGTGCTCGGCACCCAGGAAGCGGCCGACCTGGTCGGCGTGTCGCGCCCGTACATCGTGGCGCGCATCGAAGCAGGAGACATCCCGCTGCACCAGCAGGTCGGCAACCAGCGCCGTGTGCTGAAGTCCGCCGTGCTTGCTTGGCACCTCCGTGAACAGACACGCCGCCGCCGTGCTCTCGGACAACTCGGCGCAGACCTCGACGGCGAGATCTTCGCGGGCTGACCGCGGTGGTGGTCCCCGTCGTGGCTGATGCCGACACCCTGTTCGGCGGCGCCACCCGTGGCCTGCTCATCCACCTCGACTACCAGGGACTCATCCGGCTACAACCTGCGTTGGCTGCTGCGTGCGATCGTCCGCCTGGGCCTTGGGCCACTCTCTTTGCGCCTGTTGCTGGCCACGTTGTCGCCGGCGCCGATCACGAGCATCAGACCAGCCACATGGCCGCGCGCCCGTCTACGCTTGAACTCGACCGTCTCCGTCGCGTCGAGTTCGTGAGCCCCAGCTGCGAGCAGCGCCATAGAGACGAGAACCGGGTGAAAGCGAATTTTGCCGGGCCGACTACAGAAGTTGGGCGCAGATCCGCGATAGATGGGTCGGTGGCGATGCGCAGATCGTGCCCGCCGAAAGCAGGCCAGACCGTGGTGATGTCATGGAGTGCGCAAAGCTCAATCGGGTGTGCATGCAATCTGGCAATCGTCGACCTCATGGGATGACGGCCAGGCACTCACCTTGCGCCAGCGTCAGCGTAGCGCCTGCGGGTCTTGGAGTTGCCGTTTTTGATCCTCGACATGACATCGCACTGTTTGCACCAATGACCTGCACGAACGCTACCAAGTGCCGCCTGCCACTCATGCCCCCGGTCACACAGCCATCGCAGCTTGATGATGCAGTTGACATAGCTGTCGGACAAACAGCTCCCGCCCCTTGCCCGCGCCGCTTCGTGTGCGTGCTCGATGCTCAACCGTTTGGCGTCGAAGGAGCAGAGCTGGCACCAGGCACCCGCTCCGATGTTGATGCCCCTGGCTTCCCATTCGTGCCCCTTGGCGCAACGAAACCTGTGGTGCGCTGCGGCGCCCAGATACTCACCCGACAAACACTGCCCGCCCTTGTCCTGCGCACACTGTTGCAAACGCGCTAACCGGGTTGCCGCTCGGCTGGCGACTTTGAGCGGGCCTCCTCCTCCACAGCGCCGGCACCAGCTGCCAAAAAAGATGGCTTGGGGAGTCGTCTTCCACTCGTGGCCGGCAGCACAGCGGAAGGCGTACCTTCCGGCCCTGCCCTGGTACTCGGTGGTCAAACAGATGCCACCGTGGGCATGGGCCATCTCTTGGAGCCTGAGCAAGTTCTCGGGCTTGCGCTGCGCCAGGCCCATGGCCGCCAACGAGCACTTTGGACATTCGGCCCGCTTCTGCTGCTGAGAACCGTTTCTCTGCCACTCGTGGCCTTGCTGACAACGAAAACGGTAGTGGTGCCGGACACCCAGCCACTTGGTGTCGAGGCATGTCACGCCTGCGGCCTGGCTCAGCTGCAGCATGGCAACAAAGGGCCCGGCTTCTCCCTTGGCGAGACGCGCACATGTCGGGCAGTCCCACTTCTCCTGAAACATCGTGCCTTTGCGCTGCCATTCATGGCCCTGCGCGCAACGGAAACGGTAGCTGTGTCTTACGGTCTTCCACTCGGTGGCCAGGCAGGTGATGCCTGCGGTACGGGCGAGTTCATGCATGGCCGCAAGCTGCCTGTCGCGTCTCGACGGGGCTTTGGCAAGATGGGTTTTCATGTTCAGTGCACCAGCCACTCGATGCTGCTCAGTCATTGTCGACAAACCTCAGCACTCGGTACCGGACGTAGCGGGTACCGTACTCGGGCGGTTCGTCGCCGTTCGGTTGGGCCTTCGAGAGTGGGGCGAAATCGCGTTCGGCTTCTGAGCATTCAGATGATGGTGCTGAGTTTGTTCGAGGCATGGTGATGGCTGTCGTCGTTGGCGGTTCGCCACCCTTGGCGCGGCCTCTCGTCGGGATGGAGCCCATGTGTAAATTTTCTCGCCGCTTTAGTGACCGCCCGCGCGCCGGGGTGTCAACCACGGGCTCATGGCGCGGTCGTAGACGGGTGAAAGCGCTGCCGCGAACTTTGGCATGAGTTCGGGATACCTGTTGAGCAGCAGCACGTCCAGGAGCCTCTGGTCTGTGTCCTCCACTCCCCAGTTCAGCAGAGGCAGCGCACGGAGGACACGGGCTGCTACCGCGTCACTTCCGCATTCAATTGCCAGCGCGAGCTGGAAACCTGTCTGGGGCTTCTCGTTCGAGCACATCCGAATGACGTAGGCTCGCTCGATATCTGCCGGCCAGCTCGTGAGGTAGGCGCTCAAGCGATCCAGCAAGCACTGCGGCAAGCAGGGTGCCTGCTCATACTCATAGTCGCCCGGCGGCAAGGGGCAATGCGCGAGCTGAAATTGATGCCAAGCAAGCAGCCAGTCGCGCATCTCGTCGTAGCCGAAAACCACCGAGTGGGGCGTGCGCGGGTCGACAACAATCGGGTACCGCGAGTCCGCCAGCATGGGCGCAATCAAGTGGCTTCCCACGGGAATGCTGACGCCATGGAAGTACCTCTCCGGCATGAACACCCGGAAATGCTCAAGGTCGGAGAAGACGGCGTGCAGGCTTTGCGGGATGCCCGAATCCGCGAGTTGAATCAGCAGCGGCGGCGTTTGGAGCCAACCCTCTTTGCTCACATCGGCCGTTGCGGCTGGGTCCTCAATGACCAAGGCCAGCGGTGTGTGCAGCAGGGCTTCGAAGGCCAAAGGCTTCAGGTGCGGTGCCTCGTGGCACTGCCGGCCGATGCGCTCGAAACCGAGGTGGCCCAGGGGCAACGGAGGAAGGTCCGCGGTTTCTGGCATGAATACTCCGGTGACGTTCATCACGCTCGTTCCTTGTTCATCTTGTCATCTCAAGCAGCGCGACAGCAACGCCGCATGGGCAAGCTCGTGCACGGCTTTCAGCCGCTGCTGCCTGCCGCCAGTGGGTGTCTATCAGCTCGGCACGCGGGCAATCGACCGATGGCGTCACGCTTGTTTTGCCTGCCTTGCCGCCTTTGAGTCGTGCAGGGTTGTCCACGCTGCGCGCTGCGGCTGGTGATGTTCAGCCGCTGCGTGGCACGACACCCAACCGATCATTGCTAGAACCAAAATTGCTGGAGCGGCGCATTTCATTTTTGGCATTTGAGTTTTTCACTTTTGTGGATAGCCAACCTTGCCTTCAGAACTAGAGTTCACACAGCTCTCAACTGGCTGTTGCCGACGTTTTGGAGTGCTGCGTGGCAAACAGGCTCACTTGGCCGCAGGCGCCTGCGCCTTGTTGGGTGAGCCGTAGGCGCCCTTGCGCTCTGCATCGGTGCTCTTGCCCGCCCAGCTCTGCTTCTGTCCAACCGCAGGCGCGTAGTGCTGGTTGGCGTGCTCGCCGTGCTTCAGAACCTGTGGTGCACTCATGGCGAGGCGAGGTCGCCCATCGGCGTGGACACGGCGCTGTTCTCAGTCTGCTTTTCGGCAGCGGCCGCCTCATCGCTGCCGGTGTTCAAGGCCTTTTGCAATCCGTCGAACTCGGCCTTCCAATCACCTTGTGGGTACTTGTCGTCTCTCCTTTGCCGAAGTAGCTGCGACTCGACCACATCACTGCTGCACGCTTTGAGCGGCACCCACGGCGTCGAGTACTTCCTGCGGCCACTCGACCGGCGTGGCGGTCTTGTAGCTCACCCAGTTGAAGAAGCCCCACAGCAGGAAGAACGGCACGAAGAAGGGGAACAGCACGTGGATGAGGATCATGAAGGGCAGTTGATCCTTCCACCACTGCAGGTACTTCGGCCCGATGGGGCCGACCGCGCCCAGGCTTTGCCACAGCGTTTGCGGCGGCTCGGCCGGTGCCAGTTTGTCGCCAGGAGGCAAGTGCGGGCCGCGCTCTTCCATGAAGCGGCGGATGTGCTCCCACACGGCGGGCACGGTCTGTTCGCCTAAGCCGGCAGAGCCGGAACCAAACAGGTAATACGATGGCCGCGGAACGAATGGCGAGGTGATCGACCATGGTTGCGACGACATTGACTGAGCGCTATGCGCTCAACCTGCACGGCGTGCTGTC